>MDSZ01029969.1_pt1 | contig 29252 bp, 17 predicted proteins | sample 811201 | NCBI WGS metagenome assembly MDSZ01 (sample SAMN05326647, study PRJNA326480) | marine metagenome | isolation source: seawater | place: Indian Ocean: North | collected 2010 | reverse complement strand
ACGATGACCGTGGTGGCGTTGCTCTGCACCGTTCGTTCCAGATCACCGCAGAGGTGGCGCACCAAGTCGCGGCGTTCGCGTGCACGGAGCTCCTCGTCGTCGAACATGGCCATGGGGGCGTCGACCACGACAAGCCGTGAACCGCTGCTTCGGACTTCGTTCGGAAGCCGAGCCACCATGGCTGCACCTTGGTGTGCGGTGAACCCTCGGGCCACCCGCAGTGAACGAAGGGCACGTGGTCCGACACCCAGTTGAGCGAGCCAAGGTGAGAACCGTCCAGGGTCCAGCCGGCATGCTCCATCGATCCAGTGGACGACGTGGCCGCTGGCCAAGGCGAGGGCCACCCATGCCTCCGCCACAGGGCGCGCTCGCCTTCCATGCCGTCCGTCACCCATCAGCACGTGGACGCCCGGTTGGCGAGGACGAAATTCAGCTGCAGCATGCGAGCGAAGCGTGGGCGCAGGATGCATGATCTCACCGGACCTTTCTGTCCGCCCGAGACGGTGGTGAAGCCTGTCGATGACCCGTTGCCGCAAGTGAAGCGCAGGCCTCAAACACCTTCGACATGCAAAGGGGAGCATGGACGGTGGAGGGAAGATCCTCGTCCATTGCGACTTGGATGCCTTCTATGCTGCCGTGGAGACGCTTCACAGAGGCCTCGACCCAAACGTTCCATTGATCATCGGAGCAGATCCAAAATCAGGCCGTGGTCGCGGCATCGTCAGCACCTGCAATTACGCCGCTCGTGCGTACGGTGTACGCTCGGCCATGCCCATCAGCGAAGCATGGAGACGTTGCCCGGCAGCGCCTGCTGGACCTGCCACGTACGTGCGCGGATCACATCGCCTCTACGCACGGGCCTCTCGCCGTGTCATGACCGTGCTCCGCGCGGTCGGCGGCCCCTTCGAGCAAGCGAGCATCGATGAAGCGTACCTCGACGTCACGGAAGCCACTGGAGGTGATTGGGATCAAGCCTTGGCCTTGTGCGAAGGCCTGCAACGGGAGATTGTTGACGCGACAGGCCTGACGGCATCCTTTGGTCTTGGGCCGACACGTTTGTTGGCGAAAATGAGCAGTGAGGAGCGGAAACCACAGGGGCTCTTTCGTCTCATGCCAGGTGACGCTTCTGCGTTCTTTGAAGGCCGGTCCTTGCGTGAAATTCCAGGCATTGGTCCGGCGACGGCCACCACCATGCAAGAGTGGGGCGTCCAAACCGTGGACGAGGCCTATGGGCTCGGTGAGTTGGCTTTGGCTCGCATGGTGGGGCCACGTTTTGCGGCGTGGTTGATGGCGGTGGTCGAAGAGCGGACCAGCGACGACGTGAGCGTCTTGCGTTCTCGAAAGTCCATCGGCAAAGAGACGACCTTTGAACGCGATCAGCACGACGAAGAGCACGTGCTTGAGCAACTGTTGAATCTTGTTGGACGAGTCATGGAGCGCGCATCAGAACTCGGTGTTGTGGGTCGCTTGGGAGAGGTCAAATTGCGCTACAAGGGATTTGACACCCGCACGCATCGGCGTTCGATTCCAGTCGCGATGGACGACCCTGCGGTGTTCACATCCCTCGCGACGCGCTTGTTTGCAACCAGTCTTGAGCGCGAGCGGCCGGTTCGTTTGGTCGGCTTCCGACTTGGTGATCTGGAGGACCCACCGACGCGGCAGGTGACGCTTGAACGGTTTGAGACCGCATCAGGCCAACCGATGCATGGACGTGAGCACGGGTCGGAAAGCCTCGAGTGATTCTGGGAGCGCCATGCCTTCAATCGGCTGATTCAGCGCAATGCCTTGCTCCCGCTTGGTCGACCAAACCAGGCTGTTGAATGCGGTCAAATCTCCGGTCAACTGCCGCAACCCGTCCCCTTCGTCCTGGCCTTCAGCAAGGCCGTCGTCCACATGTGCGGGGAAGTCACGCGCGTCCACGCATGAGGTGCCGTACACCGTGGTCGTGATGTGATGGGTGAAGAAGGGGCACACTGGACTGAAAGCGGTGAGGGTGTCGCGCACCACACGGTGCAGCACCCACGCCGCCGTCGTGTCTTCATCGTACAGCCGGGTCTTGACCATCTCGAGCCAGTGGCTTGGCAGGACGCCAGTGAGGAAATTCTTCAGCGCCTGGGTGGCGGTGTAGATGTCCAGCTCTGACCATGCCTGCTGTGCCGTGGCCATCACCTTGTGGTGTTCTGCCAAAATCCATCGGTCCTCTGGTTCGAGGTTGGATGGTGCTTGTTCGAGATCCTCTGGAACATCAAATTGTGAGGCAAATCGAGCCACGTTGTACACTTTGGTCAACACGCCGAAGTACTTCTGTTCGATCTCTTCTGGGTTGATGTGGAAATCATCACCCACTTGGGCGTCACAGGCCTTCCACAGGCGGAAGCATTCGCTTCCAATCTTGTTTGCTTTGAGGGCCACAGAGCCGTCAGGCCCTTTGATGCGCCAACTGCCTGTTCGGCCGCCTGCCCCACATTCAAGGACGGAATCTGCATCGATTCCGTTGCCGAGGGATTTCGACATCTTCCGGCCCCATGGGTCCATGCCAAGGCCGTCGATCCACACGTGTTTGAACGCAGGTTGGTCGAGCAACAACGCACTCTTGAGCATGGTGTAGTACAGCCAGGTTCGGACAATTTCCTTGCCCTGTGGCCGAAGGGCCGTGGGGAAGCATCGCTCAAAGCGGTCGTCGTCCTCCAGCAGACCGCTCACGAAGAGGTTTGAATTTGAGGAGTCCATCCACGTGTCGAAGACCTTCTCTTCTCCCACGACATCGTCGAAGGTGGAACGCATGTCGTCCCACGTGCCAAGGAAGGTTCGATCCATCCTGTCGAGCACACGGCTTCCTGCCGGCGGGTCCTCACGCCAAGGTTGGACGTAGGTGCCTTTTGGCGGAACGATGACCTTTGAGCCACCGTCGGCGTACCACACAGGGATTTCCGTGTGGTACCACCGTCGTCGGGAGATCGGCCAATCGATGGTGATGTTGTCCATCCAATCCAACAAGAATTGGCGGTTTCGAGGCGGGTGGAATTCCACGTCGTCAACCAATTCCCTGAGGCGATCTTGCATGTGCGTCTGGCGCACGTACCACTCCTTGAGCAGGATGATTTCGACGGGGTTCTTTCCACGTTCGGAGACCGGAACCTCCTGGTCCTTTTCGACCACATTGGCGATCTTGCCTTGTGCTTCAAGGAGGTCGATGGCCGCGGCCCGGGCCTCGAGCACCGTCATGCCCGCCAAGGGACCGGCCAAAGCGGTCATGCGGCCTTCAAGATCGATCGCTTGGAAAGGATCCAATCCCAATTCGCGGAACACGGCGACGTCATTTTGGTCACCAAACGAGCACACCATCAGGACACCGGAACCAAACTCCATCTTCACGGAGGGGTGGGTGCGGACTTCCACCATCGCTTCACGTCCTTCGGTTGGCATGGGAAGCGCCAAGGTTTGGCCCACCAAGGTGCGGTACCGTTCATCGTCGGGATGGACCACCACCACGCCACAGGCGCAGATCATCTCGGGCCTCGTCGTGGAAATGACGACTTCTTGGCCGTCATCCGTGTGCCATCGGACGTCAACCAGCTTCGTTTTCCTGGTCACGCGCTCAACTTCGGCATCGGCAATGGTTGTGCCTTCGACAGGGTCGTAGATGTTCGGGCGCAGGTCTTCGACCACGGCACCTTGCTCAAACAAATCGATGAAGATGGCCTGCGTGACGCTGCGGTAATCCGGAGCATCGGTGAGGTACTCACGGTCGAAATCGCATGAGAGGCCCACGCGTTTTGCGGTGGTCCGCATGGCTTGCGTGAAGGTCTCAATCGTCGAGGCGCACAGGTCGAGGAACTCTCCTCGCTCGTAGGTGCGCATCTTTCGCTTGGTGTTCTTCTCGACGGTGAATTCAATGTTGATGCCGTTCCGGTCGACGCCCCAAGGGAAGTACACCTCCTTGCCGAGCAAACGCTGGCTACGCGCGATGACGTCGATCATCGAGTATTGGGCGACGGCACCAATGTGCCACGTCCCCGAAGGATAGGGAGGTGGCGTGTCGATGACGAAAGGCTCCCGCTTGCTTTGTGGGTCGAAGGCATAACGCGCATTGTACGTCTCGGGGTCGCTGTAGTGCGATTCCTGAATGCGCTTTTCCAGGTCGATGCTCCACCGCTTCTCGTTGAGTCGTGGGGTGGGCATCGCGGTCACCTTGCCCAGTGGGCGGTGGGGCCTCAGGTTGCATCTCTTCAAGCCATCCCATCGTTCGCGTGTTGCGCCCGAACACACACTCAGCGGCAACAGACTTTCAAACGGCGTCCACGGACCAAGGAATGAATGGGCAAGGAGGACGGGTCGGCCGGTGGCGATGCTTCCTCGGAAGGCCGCCTTTCCGCGTTGCGGCGTGCAGGCCGCGCCTCCATGTCTCGACGTGCTTCAGAAGTGAGCGGCGCGGTGAAGAATTTCGACGCAAAATCTGCGGTTGACGCCATGCTGGATGCCCCGTCGAGCCTTCGCCGTGAATGGGAACGTACAGGGGCGATTGGGGCCATCACTCGCTTTCCGCTCCTGACCGTCTTGGCCTTCTTTGGCATGACTCTGTTCTTCGTGTCGCACTCCGGCTTTTTGGACAACACTGGCTTTGATCAGGACCCGGACAACCCTGCGTTGAACGTCAACGGTGACATGGAAGTGTACCTGCCAGATGGTTCTGACGTCAGCGCCCTCATCGCCAAAGTTGAGGAAGATTGGACGACCGACGTCATGGTCATTTACATCGAATCGAACAAGAACAACATCACCGATCAACGGATTTTGCAAGAAATCAGTTACGTTGAGGAGACGTTGAACCCATACATTTCCGACGACGAATTGGACGATGTCATCTACATCCTTTCCCTCTCGACGGTCATCAAGGAGGTCAATTCCAGTGCGCCTCGAGTTCGTACAGCGCTCATCGAAGAACTTGGCGAATCTGCTTGTCCTCCAGACACCGATGATTGCGCCAGCAGGACGGCAGCCCAAGCCCTCAACGAAATCCTGGCCACCACCGACGTCGGCGCACGCGCCATTCCAACACAGGGGACCATCGACCTGATCGTTCGTGAGATGTACGAGGACGACGGTACCCCCACGCCGGGGCTCGACAAGTTGGCTCGGAACACCAACCCATGCACCCTCGACGGCGGCCTGTGTGACAACGACGAGGATTCCCTTCTCGACCGTGCGGTGATGGCCATCGCGGTGACCGAGAACAAGCCGGCCAAGCAAATCATCGAGGAAACCCAAGGTCAGTTGGACGACATTTCCACCAAAAGCCGGCCTTGCCTCTACGATGAAAACGGTGACCCCAACGCCGAGGCCGGCCTGTGTACGTGGGATGATTTGGGGTTGAACATGACCTTGACCGGCCCGGTGCCCATCACCAACGCCGTGACGGAATTCTCCTTCCAACTCTTTTGGGACATCTTCCCAATGGCCGTGGTGTTCGTTGCTTTGGGTTTGTTCGTCTTCCACTGTGACTTGCTGCAAACCGGTCTGACGGGCATCCGCCCTTGGCAAGGGCTGAAGGTCGTGATCATCGCTGGTTTGCCGACCTTATGTGCCGTGTTTTGGACCATGGGCATCCTCGGTTGGAGCAATTTTGAGGTGACCATGACCGTCATCATCGTTGGCCCCATCCTGCTTGCGCTTGGTGTCTCGTACGGTTTGCACATCACCAACCGCTACGCTGAGGAAACAGGGACGAAGGAAGAAAAGATTCGAGCCGCGCTCTCGTCCACGGGTCGTGCGGTGTTCTTGTCCGCGGTCACCACCGTCATTGGTTTCGTGTCGCTGGTGTTCACCCCGATGGCACCCATTCAGACCGTTGGCATCGCCCTGTCCGGCGGCATTGTGGTCGTGTACCTGTTGACCATGTTCATGGTACCAAACCTGACCCTCTTGTTGGATTTGGAGAAGCCAAAACACCCGCCACTTTCTGCGTTCAACGTTGTGGTTGAGGTTCCAGTTCGCCGCTCCAGCTGGGTCCTCGGTGTGTTCTTCGTGTTCATCCTCATTTCAGCGACCGTGGGTCAGGCCAACGTTGAGGAGAACATCGATCTTCTCGGAATGGCACCTGAAGACGAGCAATCCGTCATCAAGATGAAGCAATACAGCGACGAATTCAACGCTGGACAGGTCGGCATGGTGTTGGTGCACGCGAACGTGACGGGCAACATCAACGATGAGGATTCAAGCAACGATGATCCCGCCGCAATTCTGGAACAAATCGAGGTGCTTGAGACCAAAATCAACGAGGTCGACAACGCCTCGGCGGTCTCGATTGTCTTCCTGATGAAAGCCACAGGTGTTGCGGTCTCCATCACTGGAGCGCCAATCGCGGAATTCATTGACGAAACGCCAGGCATTCCTGACGAACTCAAGGACACCGCAACCGCTCTCTTGAATCAAGAGATCATCGCAGACGCGTCGTTCTGGGACGTCTTGACCAACCCCTCACAATACAACATGCCTGGTGACCGTCAATCTCAGATTTTCTTGTTGAACGTGTTTTACGCCTCGATCACCGAAGAAACGCTTCAGGTCTTCATCAACGAGGACTACGACCGGACCCTCATCCTGGTCGACATGCCGTTCATCCCTGTGGCGGACACCGCGGTCAGCGTGGATGAAATCAACATCCAAGCCGCGGCGTTCACAGGGCCGAAGGGCGAGTATGCAGAGGACATCACGGGCGTGGCTGCAACAGCCATTGAAGTGAACGAACTCATCGTCAACTCGCAGTGGCGATCGTTGGCGTTCGCGGTCGTCTTGACCATCATCACCCTCGCGATTGTTTTCCGCGATCTTCGCTATTCGTTGTTGACCACCTCTCCTGTGATCGCCACCGTCGCGTTGCAGTGGTTGGTCATGTGGCAGCTTGACGTGCCGCTGTCCTTGGTGACGGTGATGATCGGTTCGATTTTGGTGGGTGTTGGCGTTGACTTTTCGATCCACATCGCCAACCGTATCCGCGAACTGGGCGGAGGCATCGATGCCATCCGCACCGCAGCCGTTGGTACAGGCATGTCCCTAGCTGAAGCGGCCACGGTCACCAGCTTGGGGATGATGACGGCGTACCAGATTCCAATTCCGGAAATCAAACCCTTCCTGACCGTCATTTTGATCCTCCTGTGGGTCGCTGCTGCCGGAGCACTGGTCCTGCTTCCAGCGATTTTCGTGGCTCTGGAGAAGGCCGGTGTGGCCACCGTTGGCGGTCGCTCCGGCTTAGCGAACCGCTTGGGGTTGGGTCGAACCACGGCACAGGCGGAAGACATCGTGTATGATGCCGTTGTTGTGGAGCGTGCAGGCGACGCGTGGTAAAGCGAGGATTCAATGACCGTGGTGCTCCACCACGCGTCATGAGGGGCCTTTGGCTGATGAAGTCTGAACCCCACGTCTACTCCTTTGAGGACCTGGTCGCTGACGGTCAAACACACTGGGACGGCGTGAGGAACTACCAAGCAAGGAACATGATGCGCGATCAGATGCAAGTGGGCGACCTCGTGCTCTACTACCATTCCAACACCAAGCCTCCCCACGTCGCAGGCCTGGCTCGAGTGGTGCGGGAAGGCTACCCTGACCACACCGCCTTGGATTCCAACTCCAAGTACTTCGATCCAAAGGCCACAGCCGAGAATCCACGGTGGAGCATGGTTGACCTCGCCCCAGTCGCCGCTTGTCCAACCACCGTTTCACTTGAGGCCATCAAACAGGACCCAGCCTTCGAGGGCATGCTGCTCATTCGTCGTGGTCAACGCTTGTCCATTCAGCCTGTCGAGGAGCATCATTTCCGTCGCGTGCTTTCGCTTGCTGGTTTTGACGTGGACGCGATGATGGAGGACTGAGGATGAGCGGGCATGAGGTTCGCGCCGCGTCGAGGGCCTTGTCCATTGAATACGCGATTCGCGATGTCGTTGTCCCGGCCACGGCCCTCGAAGCAGAGGGTCACCAGATCTTGAAACTCAACATCGGGGACCCCATCGCCTACCCCGGACTTCCCACCCCCCAGCATATGGTCGATGCGTACGCGGACGCGGTGCAGCAGGGCATGAACGGATATTCCCCGTCGTATGGCCTTCCCGAGTTGCGAAAAGCTGTGGCTGCGGAAGAACGAAGCAAAGGATGGCCCGCGACGTCCGACGACATCTACGTGTGCCACGGCGTGACAGAAGCCCTGCAATTGCTCTTTGCCGCTGTGCTCGAGGAAGGCGACGTTGTCCTCGCGCCTGGTCCACATTATCCCCCGTACATGGCCTACCCCCAGATGTACGGAGCGACGACGGTGGAATACCGCCTTGACGCGAACGACGGGTGGAGGATTGACCTCGCAGATCTTGAATCCAAGATGACAGATAAGGTCCGATTTGTGGTCCTCATCAACCCCAACAATCCAACCGGGAATGTGGCGACGCCAGAGGAGATTGATGCCATTTTGTCCATCGTCAAAGCATGGCCACAATGCATGGTGATCGCAGATGAGATTTACGACGGTCTGGATTTCACCGGACATCAGGTGTCGGTGGCGAGCCGCTCGAATGAGGTGCCCGTGGTCACCCTCAACGGTGTGTCGAAGGTCTTCTTTGCCCCGGGTTGGCGCATCGGCTGGTTTGGCCTCCACGATCCGATGAACACCCTCGGGTCGGTGCGAGAGGCGCTAGAGCGCCTGCTCCGGTCGAGGTTGTGCGCGTCCACGCCAGCGCAGCGTGGCTATTTGGCGGGGCTCCTTGGCGACCGGTCCTGGATGGGCCCATACTTGGAGCGGGTTCAGGCGCAGCGGCAACGATGCCTGGAGCGGATTGCAGCCATCGATGGTCTCGAGGTTCAAGCTCCAGGTGGAGCGTTCTACATGTTTGTCCGCTTAACGGACGAGGCGTGGGCCAAGAACGACAAACAGTTTGTGTTGGATTTGCTTCACGAGGAGCATGTTCTGTTGGTCCATGGAAGTGGGTTCAGCCCAGAACGTGGAAAGGGGCACGTTCGGTTGGTCTATTTGGCCGACGTTGAGGTTCTGGATGAAGCCTTTGATCGAATCGAACGCTTCCTCACCCGTCACCGAACATCGTCCATGTTGGAGATGAATTCTTGAGCAACTCCAGACCCCGGACACCCATGAACCGGGTGCTGGCGTTTTTGCTGGGCTCGGTCTGGCTTTTGCCTTCTGCGGCGGCTGAAGTGGTCATCGTCCAACCGAGTGAGCCGAGCGCTGAACTTGCGATTCCGTTCAGTATTGCCGTGGTTTCGGCCCTGTTGCTTTGGCGTTGGTTCGTTCCTCGTCAACTCGCATCCCTTCAGGTCGCGTTCGAAATCGACGATGACCTCTACGAGGTGCACAGGATTTCGAAAACCGTTGGTGAAGCCCGCGAATTGCTCGGAGAACGTTCGGTGAGCCGAGGAGCCATCCTTTACATGATGGGAATGACCGGTATTTTGCTTCTCATCGCTGAGCTGATTTTTGACCCGAACACCTTCTACCAACCCAACCTCTTCCTCATCGCTCTTCTTGTCGGCCTTCCGATCATCATTTCACCTTGGGAGACCCTGAACGCACAATTGATCGGCGTTGGCAAATCCAACATGAAAGCGGGTTTCGTGTCGAGGCTTGGTCGTCTGACGACGTTGCCGCTGTTGGTGGCTGCGTTGATCGCCACGGTGATTCTTGGGCTGCAGCTGGAAGGCCAAATCACGCCGGAATGGATCGCCATCTCGATGTTGGTCTTCATGGGCCCAACGATCATTGCGTACGGGCGCATCATGGGCGCGTCTTGGAACGTCCTGTTGTTGAACAAATGGCGTTCGTTCCGCGGCCAAACCACCGCCATTGATCCCGAGCGTCCGAGTTTCATCAATCGCGTCGTGGCCGTAATTCTCGTCCTTTTCCTGTTCACCATGCCGTTGACGGCATTGAACGGCATCGTCACGGTCATCTATGTGGTCTCCGTTGAGCCTTCAAACACCGAAGCCATGCTCAATTATGGTGGCATCATCGGATATTCCATCTATTCGAACATCGATGTGATCATGGAGATCGTCGGACAACTTGAGGCCCTCAAAAGCCTCCCTCAAGTGCTCTCCCTGTACCTCTCGCTGAACGTGGCCATCGTCGGTCTCGCGTTCATTTTCGAACTCACCAGGAACTTGTTGCTCGGGGGGCAATCCTTCGGGGGCACGTTTGGTGTTCAACTTGCTCCGCCGCGAGACATCCGAAGTGAAGTCGGTGTACGTGGAAAACTGGTCGCCTTTTGCTTCGCCGGATTTTCCGGGTACACGGTGCTTCTTCTGCTCTTGGTGTGTTACAAGGAATTCGGGGATGTGATGCCGTATACCGACTGGCTTGCACAACAAGACTTCGATGAAGAAATGCGTCTCTTGACCACATGGATGTTCATCGCGGTCGGTCAGGCCATTTTCATGATCACCTGGCTTGCGTCCATCAGCCAATTTGGCCGATTGCGCGGCCTTCGATTTGACATCGATCCCGATCAGCGGCGTGACGGTGCCGTCATGCTCACGGAAGGAAACAACCTGCGCATGATGATCGACAAAGCCGCACAAAACGACGATTTGGACATGCTTCGACGTCTCCAAAGCGCGGATTATACCGACGACGAGGCCCTCATCCGCCATGAAAAAGCCCGTGCGAGGATGTGGGAGTTGGCCCTTCGTGGATTATGGCCTCAAGCGTCGGAGGAAGCGAAGAAAGTGCTCGCACAATCAGGTGGTGACGACGACGAATCCCGCCTGTTGTTGGCGGTCTCTTACCTTGCCAGCCGCCGATTGGACGCTGCCCGAGAAGCCCTGTATGGCTTGGAGCAGCCCGAGGGGTATGACGAGCCCGAATTGATTTCCTTCCTGTGCGAGTGGCTTGATCCTTGGCATGGTCGTGTGGATGAGGATGACCTTTGGGATTGGGAAAACAACTCCACGATCGATCACCTTCAGGACATGATGAAGATGCTCGAATCATGGGACCCGAATCCGGACACCATGAACCGTCACGAAGATCGTCTCACTCGAATCGGGCGCATCTCTCGTGTGGCCTTGTTGCGTGCACAGCGCCGGCACAAGGAAGCACTCAACCTTGCCCTCGATTGCGTTCGGGGGGACCCGACCGGTGTTCGACCTCGAGTTGCCGTTGCCCTTTGTCTGGTGGATCAAGGCAGGTGGCATGAAGCAAGGACCGTTCTGGATGAATTGAACACCAGCGACCCAAACGATCCGCGGGTGAAGGGCTTGATGGCACTCATGGGCCATCATCCGGACATGGAAGAATTCGAGGTGTCCATCGCCATGGAGCCACGTGCGAAAGGACGCAATTACCTCGATGAGGCACCCATCAACCCGATGGCTGGAGCACTGATCCGTGGAGGCCTCGACGAGGCCTTGACCGCGAATGCGTTGATCGTGGCCCACGAAGCCGTTCGACGAGCCGTTGGCCCAGGCCACAGGATTTCTCCGATCACCTACCTGATACACTTCGGTTTGATCATCCCACTGTGGGGCATGGGAGCCGCTTACCTTGCCACCTTGCGAGGGACCACGGTCGGGGTCGCCGCTGCGATTGCATTTGGTGGATTGCACTTGATGTACATTCGTCTGCTTCAACAGCAACGTCGTGTGGTCAAGCAGCGTGATCAACGCATGATGATTGAATTCGGTCGTCGACTGAAGCGCAAGAGGGCGGTGCCAACGGAAACCAACACGCCCATTGGCACCCACCTCATCTTGACCGGTCTCTTGCTGACGGTCAACGGTGTCGTCCTCGACATCGGCCTTCCTGCTTGGCTGTCGGCCAGGAACGAGGAGGTGGCCGACCGCTCCATGCAAGCCCGGCTGAAGCGCCGCGCGTCGAAGATGGAACGCGCCAAGTCCCCGCGGACCAAACCGCTCGGTCGTGGGTGGTGGCTCAAGCGTGAAGATCCGACGGACGGGAGTCCGGCCCTTGATGCGTTGATTGGCCCCTCTGCTTACCGAGGGCGGGCGGCGGCGGAAGCCCTCAAACAGAAGCTTGGCGGAAGCATTTCTGGCGGGCCGCCTCGTCGTCTCTCGGTTTCCGACCTGGACATGATCGGACGTGGAGCCCCAATGAACACCCGAAAATCCGAACGATTCCCCGGCGCAAGTCGCCCTCGTTGAGCCCTTCTCAACGTGGCGCTGTCCTTCGTTTTGTGTCGAACAGAGCACGTCAAGTTCTATAACCGGTGCGAGGCACGGAAGAAACCGGGGTCTTAGCCATGGCCATGAATCACAACCAGATGGCGTACGTCGCCATCATCACGACGCTCATTTTCGGCTCGTTGTTCGTTGGAATCAGCGGGTTTTGGCAGACCAACGAGCGCGTCGGTGATTTCGAAAGCGCTGCTGAGGAGGACATCTATGGCGACGGTACCGAATCTGCAGAAACATTGGATTCGGACGGCGACGGGCTCCCAGACAACCTTGAGCAGACCCAGTATGGGACGCTCATCAACGACCCCGACACCGACGGTGACGGCATGTCCGACGGTTGGGAAGTCGCGCACGGTTTGAATCCCCTGGACAACGGTGAATCCGATGACGTCACGCTTGATCCCAGCGAAGCCGACACCGAGGATGCCACCAAGAAGAACGAGACCGATGCATGGCCTGACCCGAACCAAGGGCCAAACGGTGATCCTGACCGTGACGGTCTGACCAACACGGTCGAACAGGAACTGGGCACCGATCCCCAACGCGCGGACACCGACAACGATGGCCTGAACGACCGCTGGGAGTCGATGTACTCCACCGTGGTCACCACGGTCGGTGGGGATGTGACGCTCTTTGACCCTCTTCGAGGCAATTGGGACTGCCTCCTCCTCGACGCTGGCACAGAACAAGCACTGGAAGATTACTACGACGACTTGCACGAGGAAGACCCCACCAAGCCCAGTTGGGACGACTTGGCCAACTCCGAGGGCAAGCACTCGTGCGACAGCATCCTCGATACGGACGAAGACGGTCTTCCCAATTGGAAGGAAGAAAGCTACGGCACGGACCCGACCTCTCGAGATTCTGATGAGGACCTCATCGACGACATCGTGGAAGTGTCCACCGAACTGGTCAGCATCTTTGTCGGAACGGGAGAGGAGTGCAACGTCGCGCTTGTTGAATCCATCAATCGTGTTGCTCCCTTCCAGACCATGGATGAAGCCTGGTTCCTTGGCGACATGGACGGCGACGGCCTTCTGAACGGTCCCTCGGACTGGGACACGGACGGCGACGGAATGCCGGACGGTTTCGAGTACTGCTACTCGCACCTTGTGGACCTTGACGACGAGATGGCGGTCAACAACGACCTCGATGCTTCCATGCGCCTCGACCCCGCCAACGCCTCAGATGCCTATGGCGACTGGGACGAGGACGGTCTGAACAACCTTGAGGAGTACATGGTGGCGGAATCCTTCGGTCCTGCCAATTTCACCTCACCATGGCGCATCGACACCGATTTGGATCAGATGCCCGACGGTTGGGAGGCCAGCAACGGTCTCCATCCACGCGACGGGACCAACGGCGACGAAGACCCTGACCGTGACGGCTGGGATGCTGACGGTGATGGAGCTGTGGTCTATGCGGAACTGGTCAACAGCGTGACCGTCATCGGCGTTGACGTCGATTTGGACGATTGGGTCATCGCCAACCAAACCGTAGCACGCGGCCAAATCACTTTGGCTGGAGGCAACAAGCAAACGGTTTCCCTTGGCTCCCCGGTTGACGGATACGTCTACGACATTCACGTTGCTGTGGGCGACGTGATCGAGTCCCGACTTGACGTGTGGATGGACATTGTTGAGCCAGAGGAGCAATTCACCAACCTGATGGAATACAACGCGCGTGACCGCGATGGCGATGGTCTGGCTGACGGTCGTTCAACCGATCCGCTCGTGGCCGACACGGACGGCGACGGTCTTCGCGACGGCATCGAAGTGATGGGCTGGGAGATTCTGGTCGTCAACGTCGGTGTCCAGCGCATCATGGTGACCAGCGACCCCGGTCTGTACGACACCGACGCCGATGGCCTGTCCGATTTCATTGAATTCAGCGAACTGTGCGACACCGGTTCAAACGCGTCCAATCCTGACACCGACGGTGACGGTCTCGGCGACCAAGCTGAGGCCTTGTCTGGCTTCACCTGGGAAGGGGAGTCCTACTTCACCGACGCCTGTATGTTCGACACCGACAACGACGGATTGGAGGACGGAGAGGAAGTGATCGCCGGGCAGGACAATTTCCTCACCCACGCCAACAATTCCGACACCGATGATGACGGCCTCAAGGACGGCAACGAGGTGCTCTTCGTTCCCCGGCCTTTCCAGAAGGCAACCAACCCTCTCATCAACGACACCGACGCCGACGGTATGCTCGACGGCTGGGAAATGCAAGTGAAGTCGGCTGAGGACAACACCAATTCTCACAGCCTTTGGGTCGCCGCCAGTTCTTGGTCGCGACCTGGATGTGAATCCACCCAGACCAACAACTGCCTCATGGAGCCCGGCGGCTATGTGTGGCAAAACTACCTTGGCGGTTTCGTTTTGGAGGCGAAGTACGAGGTCTGGGAAATGAACCTCAGTGGGTTTACCATTCCTTCCAACGCGCTGTGTGACGGTTGTTCAGGACGATGGGCCCTCGACCCATCGCTGGATTCTCTGCCTGATGCCAATTACGACGTGGACAACGATTCCCTGATGAACTCCGCTGAGGCACCTGACCGGTGGAACACCAACCCTGTGGACGACGACACCGATCAAGACATGTTGCCCGACGGTTGGGAAGTTCGCTACAGCCAACTTGCGCTTGAACGTGGCATTGTCGACAACCTGTCTATCGCATCCTCGGGCGCTCGTGGCGTGATGGATCCCTCGATGGAAGACAGTGACCTCGATGGCATTCCAGACGGCCAGGAAGACCCTGATCGTGACGGTTTGAACCGCAGCGGTCTGGTCAAGAAATACTGCCCAGGCTACGACGACCCCACCAACAGCCAATGTCACATCAACCCCGACACACCTGATGGCGTCCGATTCTACGACAATCTGGAGAACTACACGAACTTCGAAGAATTCCAGAACGGGACGGACCCGGTCACCAACGACACCGACGGTGACGAGTGGAACGACGGCCCTGAGGTCTACTACCAAGACCATGACAACGACGGCATGGCCACGGGCTGGGAATACCACTTCGAGTTCGATCCCTACGACGCAGCGGACCGTATGGTGGACACCGACGGCGACGGCCACGTCAACTACTGCGAATACAAGTGGGACACCAATCCGAGGAACCCACTCTCCTTCCCAGGACAAGGTCAGTTGTGCGACCCCTTCGCGGAGTGAGCAGGCGGCATCATGATGGTCCAATCTCGGTCCATCCTCTTGCTCGTCCTTCTCCTTCTGCCATGCCTGCCCACCACGGCTGCCGCCGATGATTCCACAGAGGAATTTTGGTTCGATCATGGACATGGCGAAGTCTTCAGCGATGGCGTCTTCGAAGTGACGGGTACGTCCACTGTTCCTCTCAATGAAGTGGCGTGGGAGTTGGTCGATGCGTCAACAGGCAGTGTTTTGGCCAGCGGGGAATTCCTCGACAGGGTCACCCCGAGTGAGGACGGTTCGTGGTCCTGGTCGCAGAACCTGACGGTGCCTCAGCCAGGATGCTCGTGCAGGTTTGTTGTGCATCATGGTGGACCTGACCTCCAATCGTCCGAGTTGGTGCTGTTTCTTGGAAGTGGCCTCGCTTGGGCTCCTGTGTGGTTGAGCCAGCCCATGCCGCATCTGATGTTGACCGATTCGGACAACGTGACCGTTGATCTGCCAATCGTCTTCCCGCCCGCGCGAGCAAACGGTTCGACGGTTGAGATGGAGCGATGCCCTGCAAGCAGCAGCGGCGTCTGTAAATCACCCTCCTCTCTCATTTCTACTCCCCTTTCCCACGTGGATTCGGTCACGTCTGCCACGTTCAATCCTGAAGATTGGAACCCGGAGGGCCATTGGTCGATCACGTCCATGGTGGTCATCGACGGTGTGCTCTCGCGTTCCACTCCGGCAGCGTGGCATCTCTTGCATGACCGGACGGCACCGAACGCCTCCATTGAATCGGTGATGGATGCGAACGAGTCAGATCGCGTTCAGGTGGTGGTCAATGCAACGGACACCACAAGTGGGGAGGTGAGCCTCTTGGAACTTCGAGCCACCTCGCCCAACGGTGAAGTGAGGATTTTGGCTGCGTCAGAAGCGGGTTCAGAATTCATCCTCCAACCGGATGTCGCCGGAGTTTGGAGCCTTCAGGCCACGGTCCAAGACGGAGCTGGCCTGACACAGACCGCGCATCACAACCTGACGGTGGCCAACCTTGCTCCGCAGGCCAAAGTCCGGCTGAATGGCGCTGTGGTCGGCAACGGGGATGCTCTGCAAGTGAAATTGGGTCAGCCCTTCCTGCTTGACGCTTCCACCTCAAAGGATACGGCCAGCGATTTTCTTGAGTTGAACCACGTGTGGTGGATTGGAGAAGACGTACGTTTGTCCGGGGTCGATCAACTCACCAACGAACGCTTCCAAGAGGCGGGTACCTTCGATATTCGTCTCGAAATTGTTGATGATGACGGTGCGTCGGACGAACTCCAATTTTCCCTTGAGGTTCGGAACGAGGATGCACCACTCGGTGATGCCGTGGCGTTCGGTCCCCTCCTTGTCATCCTTCTCGGCTTGTTCCTTGTGGGCGTTTTCCTTGCTCGACAACGTACGGAGGGGACGAACATTCCAACGTGGCCAGGTGAGCCTGAAACGTGAATCAACGTGCAACGCTTGATAGCATGTCGGCCCCTGCTCAGGTCATGTTCGATGAGGTCTTCCGAGACCTGCCCCAGGCTCCGGCTCCGTTCACGACGGGTGAAGTCCGTGCACGGCAAGCACGTTTGACCTCGGGATTGTCCACGGACACCCTCATCTTACTGCCCGCCCCGCACGAGTCCACGCGTTCGAACGACGTCCATTACCGGTACCGGTCCTCTTCTGACCTGATGTACCTGACCGATTGGTCAGAACCTGAGTCCATGGGGTACGCCTTCCACGACGGTGATGCATGGGTCTGGGGACTCTGTGTTCAACCCAAAGACACCCTGAAGGAAATCTGGGAAGGACGACGACTGGGATGTGATGGTGTCCTCGCGTTGGGCATGGTGGACCGAACCCACAGCATCGATGACCGTGATGATGTGGTTCGCGACCTGCTCCAGAAGGCCAGTCGCGTGCTGCTTCGACAAAACGTCGATGCCACCTTGGACGAATTGGTCAGGGTGGCGATGACGGAACGTTCGCGTCCTCGCCAACAATTTGGTACCGGACCGGTGTCGATCGAAGACCCCAGCGCGCGAATCGCGGAACTTCGTCTGAGGAAATCGGACGAGGAGATTGCGATCATGCGTCATGCTGCAGAGATTTCCGCTCGGTCGCATGTCGCTGCGATGAAGCTGCCTTCCAAGGACCTCAACGAACGGCACCTTCAGGCTGTGATTGAGGGCGGATTCGTGTACGGTGGGGGTGACGGATGGGCCTACCCTTCGATCGTGGGGTCGGGTGTGAACGCCACCATCCTCCATTACACCGTCAACAACGCAGCCTGTGAGCATGGCGACGTTGTGCTCATCGATGCCGGCACGGAATACCGTGGTTATGCCTCTGACATCACCCGCTCATGGCCGGTTGGAGGCCAGTTCTCGGACGCCCAACGCGAAGTGTACACGGTCGTCCTTGATGCGCAAAAAGCCGCCATCAACGCGTGCCGCGTGGGCCAGCCCTACAATGCACCTCACGATGCCGCACGCCGTGTCCTCGCGGAAGGGCTCATCGCGCTTGGCGTGATCGATCAGACTTTGGAAGAAGCCCTCGATGTCGACACAGGGGAACTTCGTTGGTGGTACATGCACAACACCGGGCATTGGCTCGGACTTGACGTGCACGACGTCGGCGTGTACCGCCCCAATGGTGAACCTCGTTTGCTTGAGCCCGGCATGGTCCTCACGGTTGAACCAGGCCTGTACTTCGGGGCATGGCGGCCCGACGTGTCGTGTCCACCCAAGTATGCCGACATTGGCATCCGGATTGAAGACGATGTCCTGGTCACCGAGGACGGTCCGGTGGTGCTCTCAGACGCATGTCCAAAGGAGTTGGACGATCTCGAAGCCATCGTCGGAGCGTGAGGCAGTGTGGGCGTCCATCCTTGATCGGCAAGCACAGTGGTCAGCTGAAGATCCCACGGCTGTTCGCCTTTCCTCGGAAGATGCGGTGGTGCTCTACGAATCGGCGCCCCTCCATGCGCTGATGAGCGCCGCCTTGCTTCGCCGGCAGCAGCAAGTCCCCGGGGGCGAGGTCACCTACCTCATCGATCGCAACGTGAATTACACGAATGCATGCACCATCAACTGCCAGTTTTGCTCCTTTTACCGGCCGGTTGGTCACGACGAGGTGTACACCCAGACCATCGATGAAATCTCGAACAGGTTTTCTGAATTGGAAGCCATTGGTGGCGTGAGGGTGTTGATGCAAGGGGGTGTCAATCCAGACCTGCCCTTTTCATGGTACACCGACGTGCTCAGGGAACTCCGTGTTCGTCATCCTTCCATCGATTTGGATTGTTTCAGCCCCATTGAGATTCAAGGGATGTCTGAAATCACCGGTCTGGAGACCATCGAGGTTCTGCGGGCGCTGAAGGAGGCTGGCATGCACGGTTTGCCTGGAGGGGGCGCCGAAATGCTCGTCGAAGGCGTGCGCAGGGATGTTTCTCCAAAGAAAGGCGGTCCCGATCAATGGATTCGGATCATGAGGGAGGCTCAATCGCTTGATCTCGTGACCAGCGCCACCAACGTCTTCGGGTTCGGTGAGGGCGCCGCTGAACGGGTTGAGCATCTCGTTCGCGTCCGCGCCATGCAGGACGAGGCCATCGCGCGGGGCGAGCGTCCGTTCACCTCCTTCATTGCATGGCCTGTGCAACTGGAGACCAATTCCTTCGGACGTCGAAACCGTGGGCAAAACCGTGTGGAGCTTGGTGCCGGGCCTTCCGAGTACCTCCGTCATGTGGCCGTGGCTCGCCTGATGCTTGACGTGGTCGACCACATCCAAGCGTCGTGGCCCACCATGGGCGTCGACGTTGCTCAGATGGCGCTGCTTGGCGGTGCCGATGACATCGGGTCCACGATGATGGAGGAGAACGTGGTCTCTGCTTCGGGCACGTCAAAGATTTCAGCGAGTGAACGTGAACTTCAGCGCTTGATTCGACGGGCAGGGCTGACGCCTCGACGTCGAAACAGCCGTTACGAGTTGCTGGATACCCCGAGCGAGGAAGAACCGTCCCTTGCTGCACCGGTGCCCGCGCTCGGTTAGGTCCTGCTTGGGAGAGGAACGTCGTAGACCACCCAAATTTCAGCGTGGATGTTTCGACCACCTGACTCCGATTCACCGGTCGGTTGGTATTCGGCCCCGTTGAACAAACCACGGTAGCTCAGGGTTTCCGTTGCTCCAGGGCTGACCCAGTCGGTGATGTCGTAGGTCCATTGTTTCACGTCCTGACCGGCGCACCATCCTGCTCGACCAAAGGGCCACGAACCAAATTGGTTGGCAACAACGCCCTGAGGGACTTCTTGCTCACATCCCGTGTTGCTGTACACGATGGGATGCCACTCGTAAGCCGTGTTGCTGCCGATGGTAAAGTGGTGCTCGTGGTCGCAGAATTCAGCACAATTTGCGTCGTCCTTCTGGAATCCATGGCCGGTGATGGTGGCGACAATGCGCACCCTTGAGGCGTCAGCAGGGATGTTCAGCGTTCGTTCCCTTTCATAGAGGGCCGGGTCGTTGTAACTCCCGTTGAATTGGCCGCCAGTGAACGCGAACGTGGCGGATGAAGGCCGATGATCGACGGTGCTTTCACCCCATCTCGAAAAGAGCAGCGTGATGGTCAAACTCCCGCCGTTCGCTCCTCGGTAGGTGAACCGGCGGTCCTCACCGTCGTCAAGCATGAAGAGGTACGGTGAGAGGTCCGTCAACCAACGTCCTTCGCGGCCGTAGGTCGTGATCCAACGTGCGAATTCTGTACCGCACTTGGAGGAATTGTCGCGGTCGCAGATGCGCAGGTTGGCTTCGTAATCCCATTCATGACAGCCAGCATAGCCACCGCTCGACGTCTGGTAGCGGTCCCTGCGTTCCGAACACGCGTGTTCGTGGAACATTTCGAGGGTATCGTAGGTGTCCAAATCATGGTCAAGCGAGAAGGTCGCGTTCATTGCGGTCGTAAATCCGCCTCCCCATCCGCCTTGATGTTGGTCCTCGAACATGAGATCAATCGCTTCAACACCGGGATCGTTGCGTCGAACCTCAACCGGATGTTCAGCATGCCACATCCACGCTTCGTGGGACATGTGTTGTGGGTCATAGGTGGTGCTGGAGGTGCCCCAGGTGTAGGTCGACCCTGTTTGTCGAAGCCGTTGGAAGCGGTCGATGCCAAACGTGGTTGGCTCGCCGAGTGCGCTGAGGGCTTCACCGAGGTCGCCGGTGGCACCGCTCAAGTCGAGATCCAGATAGTGAATTCGTCCTTCCCACTTCGCTTCTTCATCCGCATTGAGCCGCTGCTCCACGTCGGCCTTTCGGTCGGTCACCTGCGACCGGTATGCGCTGTCGTAGGACCCGTACACAAGGTGCGTATCGTCGGGGAGGGTACGCGTCAATGTCCCTGGATTCATGGTGAAGGTCGAGGCACTTGAGCTGCTTCCACTGGTCTTCATCAAGAGGAACAAGTAGGTGCTGTTTCCGTCCCAAAGGTCGGAAAACGTGAGTGTGCCTGAGAGGGTTGGGGCGGTAAATTCACCCACGGTTTGGAATGGACCACTCACCGCTGGAGCGCCTTGTGTGCTGGTCCAAGCGACGGGAAGTTGGACCACAGCACAGCCGTGTTCATCGATGGTCCAACGGGAAGGGCTGCTTGGGCACGCGTCATGCTGGAGGTGAACTCCGTCACCGTCCACGTCTTCGCATCCTTCTTCATCGGTCAAGGTTGAGCTCGGCGTGTTTGGGCAAAGGTCTGCAGCGTCCACGACACCGTCACCGTCGGTGTCGCGTTGGTCTGCAGCACAGCCGAATTCATCGACGGCAGCACCAAGTGTGGATTGAGGGCACATGTCGAGCATGGTTCCGTTCAAATCGGTGTCATGGACGCCGTCGTTGTCATCGTCTTCGTCCTCCGTGACGTCCAAACATCCGTCGCGGTCCCAGTCGGTGGAGTTGTCTTGGACCCATGCCGATTCTCCCTTCGGGCAGGCATCGTCAGCGTCGGGGACCATGTCGTCATCGTCATCGAGGTCTTCTCCGGCGTCCATGCAACCGTCCAAGTCCCAGTCCACGGATCGCAGGCTCGTCCAACCGGTCGCTCCCTTGGGGCACGCATCCTCAATGTCTACACGTCCATCGTTGTCGTCGTCGTCGTCCTCGCTCGCATCACGGCATCCATCCGCGTCATGATCCTCGGCCGTCGTTGAGGTCCAGCCCACTTCGGTCAGGCACCCGTCGATGCCGTCCATCACACCATCATCGTCGTCGTCGTCGTCCTCATCTCGATCGCGACAACCGTCACCGTCGTGGTCCGATGCATGGCTGCTCGACCAGCTTTGTGATTCACCAACACCGTTTGGGCAACGGTCCAAGTCATCGGGCACCCCGTCTCCATCGGCATCAATCATCACCTCGCTCAAGATGAGTCGGATGCTCCGCTCATCGCTCGCCGTGTCAAACGGACCGGTGCAGACCGCGGTCAACACGAGCACTGGGGGCAACCCATCTTCAGCACGGTTCACCGCAAAGGAGCGGGCATCGTCGAGCGGGATGTCTTCCGTCGGTGCATCCGATCCGAGGTCCATGGTCACCTGGCAGGTGGTCCGTGCCAGGTCATCATCGGGTCGTTCGCGCAAGGCCGCCACACGTCCCTCGAACGCGATGAGGCCCTCCTCTGCACTGACCGCGATGGGAACAACAAGACGGATGCCGGCTTGACCGACGTCCACGCTGGTCTCGAGGCTCACCGGTCCAGCATCGAAGGTTGCACCCTCAGCAGGGAAGAGATCCACACTGATGCCCACCGAGCCCGTTGACGGAGCCATGAGGGCGATGACCAGTTGATTCGTGCGTGAGACCGCCACGTCATTGACCACCATGGGCGCATCCGTTCCAACCCATACGCGAACATCCCCGACGACAATGCTCTCGAGTTGGTCGGAGAGGGCGCCTTGGACTTCGAAGATGAGGAGATCTCCGGCCACTGGGTTTCGAATGGTGTCCGACAACATCAGTCGCCATGAATCCGTGCTCAACGTTGGCGTGGTGGTATCGACCGGTTCCGGCTCAACGATCTCTTCCCCCATTCCCAAACAACCGGCCATCAACATGGTCAGAACCAAGGCCACGGCGGTCGCAGGTCTGCGCATGGTGTTGCATGCGGTGTACGGGACCTCAACGTGTCGGTGCAGGTTCAGCGTGTTCAGCACGGCCGTCGGTCAACTTGACCTTCAGCAAGGGAATGTCTGTGCTTGGCCATCGGGCACGAACCGGGGTCACGTGAAGGAGCCGACCGTGGACTGGATGGTCGCAAGCGATCACGATTTCCCAGTGAATGCGAACCAAGGCATCGTACACCGTGCCGGGCCATGGTCCATCAGGTGCTTCAACCGAGGCCTCGTGATTGGAAATTGGGCACCATGCACCCCGTGCAGCCAAGCGCATTGGGCGGAGGTAGACGTCGCCCGGCCAGTCATGTCGACCCATGGGTGATTCTTCTCCGAGTCCGGTACCGTCGCCCATGGCGGGCTCCATGCCAGCGAGGGCTGTGGTCATGCCAGGAGGTGGTTGTCCGTTGGGGTTCCGATTCAGAGCCTTGAGGATGTGATGACGCCGCGGTGAAAGTACACCGCATTGCAGGCTTGCGAACACGGCATGCTTCGCGGCCGGCCCATTCACCATGACCGTTGTTGGTCCTTCGGTGCTGACATCGTCCACCATCACGTCGAGGGTCAGTTCATCGTCAGAGATGATGTGCGTTTGCCGTCGTAGGTCACTCACGTTGGCGCCGAGGCGCAACACCAAGGGCATCAAAATGAGCGGGACCACGATTAATCCGAGCAGGGGGTAATCCAACAATCCAAGGCGAACACTGTTCGTACCAAAGGTCGGAATGTTGAGGGCATCAAAACCAGGTGCAAGGGCGAGGTAAAGCAGGGTGATGAGCATCACCGCTGCGACACCGTCCACCATGCGGCGGAGACGCCGATGGAGGGGGCGTGGCTCGAGAAACCACCCCGACCGTTGTGCCTTCACGGCACTCGGGAAGGGTCTTGATTCCAGGGCCCCATCGTCAACATCGGCAAGGCCGCGGCGTTCAACAAACCAACCCTCGGACGTTTCGATCCTGACGTTCGCTCCAAACCTGCGGTCAATGACCCCCGTCACCGGTTCAAGTTCCGAGGCGTCAAGCCGCCTTGGGTCAAAGGGTGGGTGCCGATACACTTCTTCCATGCCTTCACCTCATGCCGTCAAGATGGCCCAACCTGCCTTGAGCGCCAAAGGTCGGAAGGACGGCACCTTCCTCAGCATCTCGAGGCCGAGCGGTACGGGATGTTCAATGTCGCCGAGTCGGTTGATCATAGCGGTGACCTCGGGCTGCGCAAACACCGACACGTGGCGCTCAAGCGTGTCGTCGTCGCTTTCGGTCAAGAACAGGTTGCGAAGGGCCCGTGCCCGCGTTTGGTGTCGCCTCAATTCATCCCAAGGTTTCGTGATGCTCTTGAGCGCCTGCTCCGAGAGGCGATCCGCATGAATCGCCTCGGCCAAAGCCTCCGCGATCATGGCCACTTGCTTGAATCCGGGGCCAATGCCTCCACCGGTCGTCGGTTTCGCCAAGCCAGCTGCATCCCCAAAGAGCATGGCGCGTTCGCGCACGGGTCGCCGTACCATTCCTCCCGGGATTGGGCCACAATACCGGGCCACGATTTGACACTTGGCGAACCGCGACGCGTGGCGTGAGGTGTGCATCAAACCATGGAGCAGGGCCTCAGGTGAGGCGTCTTCAAGGCGCTCAGGGGATGACCACAGGCCGATGCGGTGAGTTCCAAAGCCTGTGGGGATGGCCCATGCGAAGAATCCGGGCGCGATGGCTTCACCCGTGAACATCTCAAGCCAACGTTCTTCGGTTTCGAAACCGGTGACCTCGACTTGGTTCCCAATCATGATTTCCTTCGGCCTTCCACTCCGCAGCCAGTGGCGAACGCGGCTGTGGGCGCCATCTGCTCCAATCACCAGACGACAGGTGGTGGTGCCGGAGGTTGACTCACGTTGGTGGTGAACCCGCCAACCTTCGCCATCCAAGGGCAAGAGGCCAGTGGCCGTCGTGGAGAGGTGAAGTTTGGCACCTGCTTTGATGGCCTGTTCGACCACGCCCTCATCGAAACGGTTCCTGCATACAGCACTGGTTCGGGTTTCTCCGGGGATTCCGACAGAGACGGAGGCATGATGTGGGCCGTGAATCGTGGCTCCATCGATGTCCTGGAGCACGGTGTGCTCAAGTCCTACTTGCTCCATGGACCAGGGATTGATCAGGCCAGCACATTGGAACGGCCTCCCAATGGAGGCATGCTCTTCCATCATCAGGACGTCAACGCCACGTTCGGCAAGAACCGTGGCCAATCGGGCGCCGACCGGCCCGGCTCCTACCACGATGACGTCGTGGTCCATGCGTGGAATCCGGGGGATGGACCCCATGAAGCATGCGCTTCATTCCTTCTTCGCAAAGCGGTACCTGACCTGTTGAGCTTTGTTCAGGTACAAGATGGCGGTGAAGGGATTGCCCTTCTTGGAAATCAAGTCAGAAAAGGGTCCAACTTGGCCTTCTGTGATCAACGTGGCTGCTTCTTCGCGCGTCAATTCGCGCTTGGACAGTTCGCGGGCAATCTGAATCTTGCATCCAGAACCGGCTTCTTCGGGTTGGAAATGTGTCGGTGTCTCCACGATGGCGACGTTGGTTTTTGGACACACCGCGACCACTCCGGGCACCACATCGAACTTCGTGGCATCAGCCGCTGCCTGCCGTGGTGGGAAATCATATTCGATCTTCTTCCCGTTCAGCACCAAATATGCGCTGAAGGGCTTGCCTCGTCGTGAAATGAAGCCCTCGAGCAGGGCTGAACGCCCTTCGGTCAAGATGGCGCGAGCCTCCTCTGGAGTGATCAGCCGTTGGCACATTTCTGCTCGAATCCCACGGAAGGTGCACTCATCAGCATCGCACGCATAACCATCGTGGCCTTGTCGGATGGTTCCTGATTCGCACACAGGACAGGCAGCAATGGCCTCATCGGTTGCTTCGACGCTACCGGCTCCGCTTCCCTTTGTGGTCACCTTTCCTGCATCGCTCAGCGTCACTGAAGCGGTGTATTCTTCACCGGTGCGGCTGAAGAATCCATGAAGGTCCTCAAGGTTCTGCGACGCAATCAAGCGCGACGCAGTTGCACGGTCAAACCAGCGCCCGGAGGTGTCCTTCCAGAAGATGAAATTGCAACCTTCGCCGGCTCCAAGGTTGGCCACACACTGGTAGGCAAGGGTGGTTTCGCGGATGGCCTCCCCGCACGAGGGGCACGCAGCGATGTCCTCCTCATCCGCATACAATTCGGACCTGTCGTGGTCCTTGATTCGATGGACCATGCTCGTCGTCCGTTCGACGATGTCGTTCATGTAGGCGCTCCGCTCGATGTGTCCTCGCTGAACTTGAAGCAATCGATGCTCCATTTCGCCGGTCAGTTCGGGGGAGGTGATCCAATCCACACCAATGCGTCGGAGCATATCGATCAATCGCATGCCAGTTGCGGTGGCGCTGATTTGACCGCTTCGTGCACGACGAATGTAATTGCGATCGATGAGCTTCTCGATGGTTTCTGCACGCGTGGCTGGGGTCCCAAGCCCTGTGTCCTTCAGCGCTTCAGAGAACTCGTCGTCCTCGACTTGCCGACCGGCGTGTTCCATGAGGGAAAGCAGACGGGCCTCCTTCAACCGGTTGGGGGGCTTCGACATTTCTTCGTGGAAGGTCAGGTCTTCGAGACGCGCCTTTGCGCCGTCTGAAATCGTGCCCCATGCTTCCGGGATGTTTTCCTTCTTTGTCTCGATGTGACGGAAGCCAGGATCGACGAGGTGTTCGACGCTCTTGACGAAATCTTGCGACCCTGCGGTCGCCGTACGCGTTTCAACCCGCCACGTTGAGCGATCGGACCATGAGGCAAGGAAACGCCTGGCGATCAGATCAAACAACTTCGCATGATCTGCGGGGAGGGTCTCGCTGGGGAGCATGCCCGTTGGGACAATGGCGTAGTGGTCGCTGACCTTGGCGTCGTTGAAGTTTCGGCCAGCGTTTCGAAGGCCCTCGGATTGAAGCCGTCCAACGTGGGTGGAATACTCCTTGATGTCACCAAGTGTTTCGATGATTTCATTCACCTTCTCCGTCATGTCTGAGGGCAAATATTGCGAATCAGTTCGTGGATAGGTCGTGACTTTGTACCGGTCATAGAGGTCTTGTGCTACGCTCAACGTTCTCCGTGAGGGCCACGACCAGAGGCTGTTCGCTCGACGCTGCAGGCTGGTGAGATCAAAATTCAATGGAGGGCGCTCGTGTTTCGGGCGCTCTTCGACCGTAACGGTGGCCGAGGCTGCTGCGGCGAGGTCGGCCTCAACCGCGTTCTTTTCATCGAGGTCAAGGATGCGGTTTGCCTTGTATTCCGGCCGGTCCTCATCCGCTTTGTGATCACGACGAATCCAACGTGCAGACCACGTGGCGCCGTCAGCATGGACGTCTGCCGTGATGTTCCAGAAAGGCTCTGGAACGTAGCTGAGGATACGGTTTTCCTCGTCAGCGATCATGGCCAAGGTTGCGGTTTGCACACGACCAAGGCTGATGGTGGTTCGTTCACGGCGACCTTTCAGGAAGGTGTTGCCGACACGTGACCCGTTCATGCCGATGATCCAATCCGCTTCTGAACGAGAGCGTGCAGCGGCTCCAAGGTTGTCGAAGGTGGCGCTTGGTTGGCGCCCTTCCCAGGCCGTGGTGATGGCCGTGGAGGTCATGGATTGCAACCACATGCGCGTGGTGGGAGCCTTTGCACCGGTGTGTTCGATGATGCTTCGGAAGATGAGTTCACCTTCGCGTGCAGCGTCACACGCGTTGACGATTTCAGTGACGTCTTTTGCGGTGATGCGCTTCTTGATCGCCGACAGGACCTTTCGGTTTCGACCACCCTTCGCTTTGTATTCGAAAGGGTCCGGCACAATGGGGAGTCTGTCGATGGTCTTTCGCCAATTCTTGAACTCCGGGTCGTAGTCTTCAGGGAACTTCTGTTCGACCAAGTGGCCGATGGCCCACGTCACGACGAGGTCGTCCCCCAGCCAAGCGTCGTCCGCTTTTTTTGTGGCCCCGAGCACCTTGGCGATGTCCTCGGCAACGCTGGGTTTCTCCGCGATGACGATGACGGTCATGAATGGGCCGGCCCCGTCGAGCCTACTTGAACGATGTTGTGACTTGACGCGTCCGCCACGCCTCCTCGTCCCATGGTGCTTCCAAACCTGGGCCGCCGCATCCAAGGCATCCTGGATAGCCTGCATCGAGGAGCGAGTGTGCCATGGCCGCAACGTCAGCAAAACTGACGCCGTCAGCCCCTTCAATCAGGAACAACAACGTGCGGAGGTCGTCCGAATGACCCCACGCCACGACCGGAATACCCTCGTCCATGTCCCTGATGCAAGGCACTTCGGATGCGATGATGTGCGGCAGGTGCAACCGGGCAGGGTTCGTATCGCTGATGGACGCGACAAGATGCCGTGCCGTGTCGAGGTCGTTCTCGTTCACCTCCAACGCCACGTGTGGGGTGCGAAGGAGACGCCGTGCGGCTTCTCTGGCCGCCGGCCAACGCACGTCATCTGGGCGCATATGGGCACGTGCAGCCCGTAAGGCTTGAAGGATGCCCGTGAGCGAGCGTGATTATGGGTTGGCCCTACCGTGCCTTTGTGCGGCCGATTCAACGGCTGCAAAGCAGCGAAGGTGCCCACGGTCGGGCGTTGCGGATGTTGCGGATGATCTCCGCCACAGCACCAGGGCGTGGTCTGCTCCGAGCACTCTACCGTCCGAAGCGTGCAGAACCTGTCGAAGTGTGGGGCCTCTCCTTCCCGAACCGTTTCGGTCTAGCAGCAGGCATGGACAAGCGGGCTGAAGCCCTGCGGGGTTGGTCCAGCATCGGCTTTGGGTTCGTCGAAATTGGTGGCGTGACCATGCACGCCCAAGCAGGGAATCCGAAGCCTCGGATGTTTAGGGACGACCGTTCACGCTCGCTCATCAACCGCATGGGCTTCAACAACGACGGTTCCCTTGCGGTGGCCGACCGAATTCGAAAGAACCTCGATCGGAAAGGACCGATGCCGTGCCCAGTTTTCGCAAACCTTGGCAAATCCAAGATCACCTCCAACGATGACGCTCTTGTCGATTACGCGACCTCCATGGAACGCCTCCACGACGTGGTCGATGGATTCGTGGTGAATGTCTCTTCCCCGAACACACCAAACTTACGTGATTTGCAGCACGAGGAGGCCCTGAAGGACCTGCTTGCGGGGCTGGCACAGCGGCTGAAAGAACTGAATGCGGGTGTTTCGCTCCCACGCCCCATGCTGGTCAAGTTTGCACCCGACTTGGCGACCGATACCCTCCTTTCCTTGGTGGATGTTGCGCGCGAAGCAGGTGCTGACGGGGTGGTGTTGACCAACACCACCGTTGAGCGAGGACCACCCAGCCATCCCAAGCATGCTCGATTCTTGGCCGAACAAGGGGGTCTTTCTGGAGCCCCGTTGAAAGACCGCTGTACCGCGATGATTCGCGCGGTTCACGAGCACACGGGTGGGACGTGGCCGATTATCGGTGTGGGTGGCATTTCCACCGCGGCAGACGCCAACGAAAAGTTGCAAGCAGGCGCCACGCTTCTGCAGGCGTACTCCGCCTTTGTGTTCGAAGGCCCATCTTTGGTGCGTCAAGTCGTGGACGGTCTGGAGAAATCGTCGCCTTGATAGCCGACTCCTCTGACCCACCCTCATGCTGACCCGACGGGTCAAATTGCTGATCGTTGGTTCGGTCATCACCCTCGGTCTCTTGGCGACCATCCTTGT
>MDSZ01027760.1_pt1 | contig 29253 bp, 23 predicted proteins | sample 811201 | NCBI WGS metagenome assembly MDSZ01 (sample SAMN05326647, study PRJNA326480) | marine metagenome | isolation source: seawater | place: Indian Ocean: North | collected 2010 | reverse complement strand
TATTTGAGGGTAGTTTTTTACTGAATCTAATAAATAAGAATATCCTCTAGGATAAACTGACATAAGTTGCTTAAAAATTGTAGGTATGAGAACAGAAACAATCTTCAAGTTCATAAAAACTCCATGTGGACAGGCAAAATACTTAGCATTAAATGAAAATAAAAGTATCCCTGGTAGGATAAGACTCACTTGGTTTGTTGTAATAGCAACTTTGAGGGATTTAAATATAAAAGCTTAAATTAATTGGCACCGTTAATAAACTCTTGAGCATATTTTGCAGAGTAATATACTACCAGCAGTGTTGAAATTATACCCAAGCTTGTCAAAAATAAATTGTTTGTTGAATGAATATTTTTCAAATCTTGCAAACTATTTGCCAAACTACCTAAAGAACAATACAAAAATGTCCCAGGGATTATTCCTAATAGACCAAAAGCAAAATCTTTAAATTCAACTTTATTTAATCCATAAAAATAATTCAGAATACTAAAAGGAAATATTGGTGATAATCTAGTTAGAATATTCAATTTAAACCCACCTTTATGAACTATTTCTTCTAACAACATTAATTGAGGAAAACGATCAATAATTTTCTGCAATAGTGATGAAAAGAAACTTTTTGATATGAAAAAAGCTAATGAAGCGCCTATAAAAGCAGCAATAAAGACTATAATTGAGCCAAAAAAAGAACCATATATATATCCTGCAAATAAAGATAGCCAAGAAGCTGGAAGTATAAGTAAAACAATTATTATGTATAAAACAACAAATAAAAAAATACCAATACTACTATTGAAAAAAAAAGCTAAATCGTAAACGTTTTGAAAAATAGAATTCATACTTATTCTAATAATTTTAATTTTTGAGATATTATTTGTGATTTTGCAATTGCCTCTTTTAATTTAGATTGACATTCTTCAACAATTTCTTGAGGTGCTTTATCTACAAAATTTTTATTGGAAATCCTCTTATTTAAACTATCTATTTCAGAGTTAACCTTTTGCAAATCCTTAGATAATCTATTTTTCAAAGCATCTAAATTTACAAAATCTTGCAAAGGTAAATAAACTTCCAAATCTCCAATCATTCCAGAAAAAGACTTCACAAAATTATTCTTATCAATAGCATTAGGTTTTAAAATAAAAACTTCCGAAGACTTAGTAAAAGAGATGATATCCTTATCCAAAATTTTCAGAAATTTTATTAGCTCTTCATTATTAGATATCAGATAAACTGGTGTCTTTTGAGATGGCTTGAGGCCTAATTCGACTCTAAGATTTCTTATCAATCTAATAATTTCAAAAAGTTCCTGAAAAGATTTATCTAAATCATTATTTATATAAGATTTTTCTAAAACTGGCCATCTTTGAAGTGACAAGAAATCATGTTCTGGCTTTGCCCGTAATGTATGCCATAATTCTTCAGTAATATGAGGCATAAAAGGGTGCATCATAACTAAAATATCTGTAAGTACTTTTATTAGAACTTGTTCAGAAATTTTTCTATTTTTAGTCTCTACATTGGTGAAATTTTGCTTCGCAAATTCTACATACCAATCGCAAAAGTCATTCCACGAGAATTCATACAATAACTTTGCAGCCTCACCCAATTTATATTCACTTAGTAAGTCTGATACTTTTTGGTTTACTTTATTTAATTTTGATAAAATCCATTTATCTGATAATTCTAGCTTTTCTGGATCTAAGTGAGAATAAGAATAATTATCATATGAGGAGCAATTGAGCATAACAAATTTGGTAGCATTCCATAATTTATTCGCAAAATTCCTTGAAGCTTCTACTGTTGAAGAAGTATCATTTTTTCTATCAAAATCAAGTCTAATATCCTGACCCGCCCCTGCAACTTCTCTTATTAAGGCAAATCGAAGAGCATCTGATCCATATTTATCAATCAATAATAAAGGGTCTATTCCATTACCAGAACTTTTGCTCATTTTTTTATTATTTTCATCTCGAACCAAACCATGAATATAGACATCTTGGAAAGGAATTCTATTAGTAAAAGTATTTCCCATCATTGTCATTCTTGCTACCCAAAAAAATATAATATCGAATCCAGTGACCAATACACTATTTGGATACCACTTTTTAAAGTCTGGATCATTTTGATTCGGCCATCCCAAAGTAGAGAAAGGCCATAAACCACTAGAAAACCAAGTATCTAAGACATCTTTATCACGCGTTAAGTGAATATTCGATCCAAATTTCTCTTTAGCCTTATTTAATGCTTCCTGTTCATTCCTAGCTACAACAAATGGGGTATTTTGATCTATTGTTTTTTCTGAACCTATCAAGACATACCATGCAGGAATTTGATGTCCCCACCATAATTGTCTACTAATACACCAATCATTTATATTTTCTAACCAATCTTTATAAACTTTTTCCCATCGTCTTGGAATAAAGTTTGGCTTTTTACCCTCTAGCTTCATTAGACAATCAGAAGAAATATTCTTCATTTTTAAAAACCACTGTGTTGATAACAATGGTTCAATTGGAACTTTGCCTCTATCAGAAAAAGGTACCGTATGTTTATAGTCCTCAATTTTGGTCAATAATCCTAAAGAATCTAATTCTGTTATTATTTTTTTCCTAGCTTCGTAGCGATCTAAGTTCTGAAACTTTCCTGCATTAGCGTTGAGAGTTCCATCCTTATTCATAATATTTATTTGCCTTAGTTTATTCCTTTTCCCAATAGCAAAATCATTTATATCATGAGCAGGTGTCACTTTTACACAACCAGTACCAAATTCTTTATCTACATGAGAGTCTGCTATTACTGGAATTTCTCTGTCTACAAATGGTACTTTAACAGTTTTTCCTATATATTTTTTATACCTATGATCATCTGGATTTACAGCAACAGCAGTATCGCCCAACAATGTTTCAGGCCTTGTAGTGGCAACCTCTAAATAATTATCTAACAATTCACCTGTATCTGAAACTAATGGATACTTAAAATGCCATAAGTTTCCATCCACTTCTTGCATTTCAACCTCAAGATCACTTACAGCTGATTGAGAAGCTGGACACCAATTGACTAAATATTCACCTCTATAGACAAGTTCTTGCTCATGAAGAATATTAAAAGCCTCAACAACGGCCTCATTTAATTTTTCATCAAGCGTAAATCTTTCTCTTTTCCAGTCAACTGAATATCCCAATCTTTTTAATTGTGAAACTATCTGACCGCCACTTTCTTCTTTCCAAACCCAGGCTCTTTTTAGAAATTCTTCTCTTCCTATATCTTCACTTGTTTTACCTTCAGTTTTTAATTGTCTTTCAAGAATAGTTTGAACAGCAATAGAGGCATGATCTGTTCCAGGTAAACACAAAACATTTTTTCCTAAAAGCCTATGAAATCTAACTATGACATCAATTAATGCAGTATTAAATGCATGACCCATATGCAAAGAACCCGTGACATTTGGCGGAGGTATAACCACACAAAAAGGATCTCCATCATGATTTGGGTCAGCATTAAAAGCTTTTCCAATCTCCCATAACTTTTGCCATTTTTTCTCAATTACTGAAGGCGAATAATTTTGTATTTTGGAACTTTCTTTTGACTCGTCCATATTGATTTGTTATTTCATTTGCATTTTCTTATATATTTTATATTGATTAGTGCAAATACATGAGAAAAAATTTTATTTTAAAAAAAACTACAATTTAATATTTTTATTCAATTAAATTTTAAATCCTGATCCGCATGAGCATCTAATAGCGTTCTGCGGCGCAGAAATTAAAAAACCTCCTCCGCTTAAATCACAATAATAATCAAGAGATAGACCCTTAAAAAGGTGGAATTTTCTAATATCTGCATAAAGAGTAACTCCACCACTCCTTGCGAGAGGGTGCCCATTACAAACTCCTGGTTTAAGAGTGATATGCAACCAGCCTTCTTTATCAAAATCACTTATTAGATCAATAAACATTTCACCAGGAGTTCCTGCAAAAGAAGCTTGCCTTAATAACTCTGCAGCTGCTGATTGACTTATTGAGAGATTTACGATCTCAGGCATATATAAAATTTTGAAATGGGCGATCCAGGGTTCGAACCAGGGACATCCTGCTTGTAAGGCAGGCGCTCTACCGCTGAGCTAATCGCCCTCATAATAATCTATTCTAATAGATCAAGTATTAAGTTTTAAATATAATATTTAAATATTTCATGAATAGGGCAAAATTGAATTAATTAATTACGACAAAATGCATTCTAATGATGATGAAAAACTGTTAAAAAAGACTGACTTCAGTGCGATTAAACAATTTGAAGATTTAATTATTAATGTTCGCAAGTTGAAAAATAAGATTTATGGATGTCCTTGGCAAAAAGCTCAAACTCATGAATCACTCATTCCTTTCATAATCGAGGAGAGTTATGAATTTATAAATTCCATCAAAACAAGAAATGTTAGAAATATGCAAGAGGAATTAGGAGATATACTCTTACAGATCATGTTGCATTCAGAAATCAGTAAAGAAAATAAAAAATTTGAATTAATGAATGTTATCTACTCGTTAAATCAAAAGATAAAAGAGAGGCATCCATATGTATTTGAGCAAAAAGCTAGTATTTCCAAAAGAAAGGCAATGAAAATATGGAATTATAATAAAAATAAATCCGACCAAAACTCTTTCAAAAACAAAATTGACAAATATCTATCTAACAAATTTTCAAAACTTTCTCCAAGACTAGAATCTGAAGCAATGATTTCTGAGGTATCAAAAATTGGTTTTAGATGGAGGAATTCAGATGAAATATTCAGGAAGTTGAATGAAGAAATATTAGAGTTAAAAGAAGCTATTCGCAGTAAAAATATCTATGAAATTAATGAAGAATTTGGCGATGTTTTTTTTACATTAATTAGTTTGTCCTCTTTTCTTAAAATTGACAACCAAAAAGCTTTAAATACAGCCAACAAAAAATTCTTAATGAGAATAGCAATCATGGAGGAATTAACTGATGGTAAAATTAACACTCTAACCAAAAAAGATTTGAAAAAATACTGGGATACAGCAAAAATAATTGCGAAAAGAAAACAAAAAAGACTATGAAAGGCACTAATGTATGGATAGATGAAATCCATGAAAATTCAAGGTATGGACTATTAGGAGAAATACTTGTAAAAAAGAAAACCGCTTATCAGGAAATAATTATAATGAAAACTGAAAAGTATGGGAATGCTCTTATGCTTGATGGCTGTTGGATGACGTCAGATAAAGAAGAGAAATATTATCATGAATGTTTAGTGCACCCTGCTCTGAGCAGTCTTAAGAGTATTAAAAATATTCTGGTAATAGGTGGAGGAGATGGTGGAACCGCAAGAGAATGTTTGAAGTATAAAGGAGTTGAACATTTAGACCTTGTAGAAATAGATAAAGACGTTATTGAACTCTCAAAAAAATATCTAAAAAAAATTAATTTATCAGTTTGGGATGATAAAAGATTAAAAATTAATTATGAAGATGGTAATCAATGGATAAAGAAAGCTAATGACAATTATTATGATGCAATTTTTGTTGATGGATCTGACCCCTCAGAATTTTCGCAAGGTCTTTTTAGCGCGGGCTTTTACAAAGAGTGTAAAAGAGCCCTTAAAGATCATGGGATTTTCTCTACTCAAAGTGAATCTCCTGAAGCATTTACAACAATACATGTAAATATAATTAAATCAATTAAACAAGTTTTCAATTGTTCTTCAACTATGTATTCATTTGTTCCTTTTTATCCAAGTGGTATTTGGAGTTGGACTTTTGCTTCAAATGAAAAACAAGAATTCTTAACCCCAAAGTCAAATGAAATTAATTCCATAGAGTCTAACTGCGAAATTTGGAGCTTAGATTTTCAACTCGGCGCATTTAAAATGATTCCAAAGAAAATAATTAAAAAACTTAGCTGAAATACTCAAATGACAATCCAGAATTTATTTAATGAAGACGGTGCAATATTTATGGGAGCCAGAAGAGATAAGAATAATTGTTCTATTGGTATTTTTGGGGTTAATTACGACGGAACAACCTCTTTCAAACCTGGAGCAAGATTTGGCCCAAGTGCAATAAGAAATGTAAGTCAAAGTTTAGAAACATTTTGTCCCAGGTTAGAAAAAGACCTTGAAGAAATTAAATATATCGACTTTGGATCATTATCATTCGATTTAAATACTACAGAATCTTTAGTGAATCAAGTCTCTGTAGCAACAGAACATTTAAGAGAAAACAATCTAAAACCTCTAATTTTTGGAGGAGAGCATTCTATTACAACTGGCGCTATTAGGGCGTTAATAAAAGAATATCCAAATTTAATTTTATTACAATTAGATGCTCATGCTGACCTTAGAGATAGTTATGGTAATAACCAACATAGTCATGCATGCACCATGAAAAGATGTATGGAGATTTTACCAAATAAGACAATTTTTCAAGTTGGTATTAGAAGCGGAACTAAAGAAGAATTCCAAGAAATGAAAGATAACAATCAGCTAATTAATTTTAGAACTGGTGATAATTGTAAAAATCTAGTGGAAAGATTACATTCCTTAAGAAATTATCCAATATATCTGACAATTGATCTTGATTGGTTTGACCCAAGCTTATTGCCTGGGACAGGCACTCCAGAACCTGGAGGCTTTTTTTGGCATGATTTCGAGACCATCATAAAGGCATTAAATTCATTCAATATTATTGGGGGTGACATAGTAGAGCTTGCACCAGAAATAGATAGTAGTGGAGTCAGCAGTGTCGTTGCAGCAAAGGTAGCCAGAAGCTTAATTATGACTTTAGATAATAATTCTGAAAAAGAATTAAGTTAAATTAAAAGAAACTCAAGAATTATTTATGGAATTATTGAAAAGCCCAATTTTTTCAAAATATAAAAACTCAAATGCAAAGTTAATCAATTTTGAGGGATGGGAAATGCCAATATCTTTTGCTGGTCTAATTGAGGAACATAAATCGGTCAGAAATTCGGTAGGCTTATTTGATATTTCCCATATGGGGGTAATATCAATCTGTGGTAAGAATGTTAAAGATCATATTCAAAAATTATTTCCAACTAATATCTACTCGATTGCTAAAGGTCAGAGTTGTTACTCATTATTACTCAATGACTCAGGGGGTATAATTGACGATTTGATTATTTATGATTTAGGAGTAACAAATCAAGAAAAATCAGAAATCTTTTTAATAGTCAATGCTAGTAGATACGAAAAAGATTTTGAATGGATTTCAGATAAATTATTCAAAAAAGATATCTCCATAGATAACGCTAAAAAGAATAAAGCTTTATTGGCTCTACAAGGGAAGAATTCCTTCCAACATTTTGAAGAATGGTGTCAAGAATCAATATCTCACATACCAAGTTTTGGTTGTGAATATAAAGTTTTGAAAAATATCTGCGAAAATGAAAAAGTTTTCTTTTCCAAGACAGGATATACAGGTGAAAAAGGCTTAGAGATATTACTCTCGCCAAATTTAGCAGCAAAGTTATGGGATTTTCTAATATCAAAGAATGTCCAACCTTGCGGTCTAGGGGCTAGAGACACATTAAGGCTTGAAGCAGGTTTTCATTTATATGGTCAAGATCTGACTGAAAATATTAATCCCTATGAGGCAGGTTTGGGTTGGGTGGTTCATCTAGAAAATGATCATGAATTTTATGGTAGAGAATACCTTCAGAAAATTTCAGTAAATGGTAATAAGAAAAAATTTGTGGGTCTTGAAATTCAGGGAAAAGCGATAGCAAGAAAAAATTGCCAAATATTTAAAGATGATAAATTAGTTGGAACAATTACAAGTGGCAGTTGGTCTCCATCCCTTGAAAAGCCTATCTCCTTAGGTTATGTGGAATATGATTATGCAAATATAGATGATGAAGTCGATGTAGTTATCAGAGGGAAAAAATATAAGGGTATCATTTCAAAGAAAAATTTTTACAAAAAAGAGATTTAACTAAATTTACACTTTAAGAATTATTATAAAAAATGATAAATTGAAAACTACTGCTTAAATGAGAAACAAAATTTGTGAAGAACTTAATAATTCAGACATCGGAGAAAAGGTAGATCTGTGTGGATGGGTAGATCGCCGAAGAGATCATGGTGGTGTAATTTTTATCGATTTGAGAGATCACAGTGGCTTTCTGCAGTTAACCTTTAATCCTGAAGATGGGGAAGATATTTTTCAAAAAGCTGAAAATCTTCGCAATGAAACGGTTATTTTTGTTAGTGGAATAATAAAAAAAAGGCCTACAGAATCTATAAACACTAATATTTCTACTGGCAAATTAGAACTAAGTGTTCAAAAGCTCGAAATCCTTAATCAGATAAAGAAGAATCTTCCTTTCCCAGTGTCAATTCATGATTATGAGAATACAAAAGAAGAACTCAGAATTAAATATCGATATTTAGACTTAAGAAGAGGACAATTAATAAAGAATTTAAAAACAAGGCATCAAATAATAAAGATCGCTCGACAATTTCTAGATGATTATGGATTTACTGAAGTAGAAACCCCCCTTTTAACTAAATCAACCCCTGAAGGAGCTAGGGACTTTTTAGTCCCATCAAGAATATCTAAAGGAGAATTTTTTGCACTACCACAATCACCTCAACTTTTTAAACAGTTGTTAATGATTGGAGGTCTGAATAACTACTATCAAATTGCCAAATGTTTTAGAGATGAAGACTTAAGAGCTGATAGGCAACCTGAATTCACACAGCTAGATATAGAAATGAGTTTCGTCACAGAAGATCAAATTATAGATTTGAATGAGAAATTAATCAAAAAAATATGGAAAGAAGTTTTAGATATAGATCTGAGTGAATCGTTTGAAAAAATAACCTGGGAGGAAGCAATGGAAAAATATGGAACTGATAGGCCAGACACCAGATATGATATGTTGTTGAACAATGTAGGTGCAATACTTGGTAATATTGGTTTTAATATTTTTTCAAATGCCATTAAATCTGGTGGCTCAATAAAATGCATAACAGTTAAAGGTGGTAATCAAAGTATTAGTAATGTCAGAATTAAACCTGGTGGTGATATTTTTCAAGTAGCTCAAGAAGCAGGAGCGGGAGGGCTCGCTTTTATTAGAGTTAAAGAAAATGATATTGACTCGATCGGTGCAATTAAAAACAATTTAACCAAATCTAATATCACCGAATTATTAGAACTGACTAATGCAGAAGATGGTGATTTAATTTTACTGGGAGCAGGTAATACTTCTATAGTTAATCAATCATTAGACAGAGTAAGGCAATATATCGCAAAAGAGTTAAAACTAATTGATTGCGGTGAGAATGATAGAAAATGGAATTTCTTATGGGTTACCGATTTTCCAATGTTTGAACGAAATGAAGATGAAAATAGATTTGAAGCATTGCATCACCCATTTTGCTCTCCAAGAGATATCGAAATTGAAAATAAAGCAACAATTCAAAATGATCTCGAATCATCCTATGCCCAGGCTTATGACCTAGTACTTAATGGGCTTGAATTAGGTGGGGGTTCTATACGTATTCATCAATCAGAAATGCAAAAAGAGGTACTTAAAACGGTTGGTTTAAGCGAAGATGAGATTAATGAAAAATTTGGATTTTTATTGGAAGCTTTAGAAATGGGAGCCCCCCCTCATGGAGGTATTGCTTTTGGACTAGATCGAATAGCTATGCTTATCATTGGAGCAGAATCAATACGAGAAACAATTGCTTTCCCTAAGAATCAACAATCAAAATGCCTATTAACTAATGCTCCAGCGACAGTTGCGAATACACAATTAAAAGATCTAGAAATCGAAATAGCAAATAAAGATTAATAAAAAATATGGATCTTCAATAAATTTTTTGGTACAAATAAACAAAAGGAGCTAGTGTTTAATTAAAAATATAGAATGTCAAAATTTGTATTTGTCACGGGTGGAGTTGTATCTAGTATTGGCAAGGGGATAGTAGCAGCTAGCTTAGGAAGATTATTAAAATCAAGAGGATACAGTGTTTCTATCTTAAAGCTAGATCCCTACTTGAATGTTGATCCTGGTACTATGAGTCCATTTCAACATGGAGAAGTCTTTGTCACTGAAGATGGAGCGGAAACTGATTTAGACCTAGGACATTATGAAAGGTTTACAGACACAGCAATGACTAGATTGAATAGCGTAACAACTGGCTCTATTTACCAAGCTGTTATTAACAAAGAAAGACGAGGAGATTATAATGGTGGAACAGTACAAGTTATACCTCACATAACAGGAGAGATTAAAGACAGAATTCATAGAGTTGCAAATAATAGTAATGCAGATGTTGTTATTACAGAAATTGGTGGAACAGTGGGCGATATTGAATCTTTACCGTTTTTAGAAGCTATCAGAGAATTTAAAAATGATGTGGATAGGAATGATGTTGCATATATTCATGTAACATTGTTGCCATTTATCAAAACCTCTGGGGAAATTAAAACGAAGCCAACTCAACATTCTGTGAAAGAGTTAAGATCTATTGGCATTCAACCTGACTTACTTGTATGTAGAAGTGACAAAAAGATCAATGAAGGTTTAAAAAGAAAAATAAGTGGTTTCTGTGGAGTTAACGAAAGTTCCGTCATTGAAGCTTTAGATGCTGATAGTATTTACTCAGTGCCTTTATCACTTAAGGAAGAGGGCCTTTGTAAAGAGACACTAAACTGCTTAGAGCTTGAAAATAAAAATTGTGATTTAAGAAACTGGGAAGAATTAGTACATAATTTGAGGAATCCCAGAAGTCCAATCAAAATTGCATTAGTTGGGAAATATGTAGAACTTGGAGATGCATATTTATCAGTAGTTGAAGCATTAAGGCATGCCTGTATTGAAGAAAAAGCTCTTTTGGATTTACAGTGGGTTAGTGCCGAGACAATTGAAGAAGAATCAGCAGAAAAATACTTAAATTCGGTAGATGCTATTGTCGTACCAGGTGGTTTTGGTAACAGGGGAGTGAATGGAAAGATTTCTGCTATTCAATTTGCAAGAGAAAACAAAATTCCTTTTCTCGGTTTATGCTTAGGAATGCAATGTGCTGTAATTGAATGGGCTAGAAATATTGTTGGCCTTGAAGATGCATCAAGCGCAGAGTTAAATCCTGAATCTAAAAATCCTGTAATTCACTTATTGCCAGAGCAGCAAGATATTATTGATTTAGGTGGAACAATGAGATTAGGAGTATATCCTTGCAGACTACAAAAGAATTCAATTGCCCAATCTTTGTACAAAGAAGATGTCATTTATGAAAGGCACAGACACAGATACGAATTTAATAATTCCTACAAGCAAATGTTTCTTGATTCTGGTTACAAGATAAGCGGCACTTCTCCCGATGGCAGATTAGTTGAGCTTATAGAACTTGAAAACCATCCTTATTTCTTAGCTTGTCAGTATCATCCTGAATTTTTATCCAGACCAGGAAAACCTCATCCATTATTTAAAGGATTAATTAGAGTATGTAATACAAAATTGAAAAAAGAAATTTAAAATTAAAATCAAAAACACACAATGACAAACTTATTACCTGTTGTTGAGCAATTTCATTCACTTCAAGGTGAAGGTTTTCATGCAGGTAAAAGTGCGTATTTTATAAGACTCGCAGGATGTAATGTAGGTTGCAATTGGTGCGATACTAAACATTCATGGGCAATTGATAAATATCCTTTATTTTCACTTGAAAGCCTCTTATTAGAAATAGAAAAAGCTAAATTAAAAGGTGCATCTTTCCTTGTGATAACTGGAGGGGAACCACTCCACCATAACTTAGATGAATTTTGTTCAAAAATAAAAAATAAAAAACCAAATGATAATAAAGAATCAATAAGGATTCATCTAGAGACTAGTGGAGTCAATCAATTGTCAGGATCTTTTGACTGGATCACTTTATCACCTAAAAGGCACTACCCACCAAAAGAAATATTTCTCAAAATTGCTGATGAAATCAAGATAATAATTGACGATACCAAAGACCTACAATTTGCAGTAGAAATCAAAAATGAAATTATGAAATTAACTAATAAAACAAATTCAGATATATTGAAAAAACGATTTTTTATTCAACCGAATTGGAATAATAAAAATGCTAATTCTCTCGCGATTGAATTCGTAAAAAACAATCCACTCTGGACATTAAGTATTCAGGCACATAAATACTTAAAACTAAAATAAACTAATGAACATTCTTAGAAAAAAAATAGTACTTCTCTGTTCAGGAGGCTTAGATTCATCTACAGTTGCAGGACTTGCATTCCAAATGAATGCCGAAATTTATGGCCTTTCGTTTGACTACGGACAGCGACATAGAAAAGAATTGGATGCAGCGAAATTTATCTCTAGGCACTTTAGTTTTAAAGAATTTAAGATAATCAAATTAGATTTATCACTTTGGGGTGGTTCATCTTTGACTGACAGCACAAAAGAATTGCATATTGATGGGTTAAGGGACAATATAATTCCAAACACGTATGTTCCTGGTAGAAATACTATCTTTATAGCCGTTGCGCTTAGTTATGCCGAAGCAATCAATGCAGATTTCGTTGGATTAGGTGTAAATGCTCTAGATTATTCTGGATATCCAGATTGTAGGCCTGATTATATTGATCAATACCAAAAACTAGCTAATTTAGCTAGCAAAAGAGGTCGAGATAAACATCCAATTATTTTATGGACACCATTATTAGAATTAAATAAAGAAGATATATTAAAGCTAGCTTTTAAAAATAATGTTCCAGTTGATAAAACATGGAGTTGCTATGCAGGAGGTGTAAATCCATGCGGTTTATGTGACAGTTGCAGGATAAGAGAAAATGCATTGAAAAAATACCTAGCAAATAATAGCTAATAATGAAACTTAATTCGGTAAAAATTAAAAGATGGGTAGATCCAGAATTAGTATCCCACTTATTTGCATCCATATATGGAGAGAATGGTCTATCTTGGTTAGATAGTGATGGAAGTGAAAATGGGAGGTATTCAGTATTAGGTATTAATCCTAAAAAAGTAATATCATGTAGAAATAATACTCATGCAACAGAAGAAAATAATCCATTTAAAAAGCTAAAACAAATTAACAAAGGATTTTGGATGGGTTGGTTAAGCTATGAAGCTGGAGAATGGCTAGAGCCTAAAAATCCCTGGCAAAAAAGCGAAGTAGCAACTTTATACATTGCCTCTTATGATCCTGTTATTAAATTTGACTTAGTTAATAAAGAAATTTTTATTGAGGGTAGCGACATCAAGCAAATTAATCTATATCAAGAGACTATTAAAAATGCAAATTTTCAAATTATCCAAAAAAATATTAGAAGAGTTTTAAATTTTAATTTTTCCTCAATTAATCTTTCATTAATAAATGATGACTTTCAAAAAAATATTATCTCCATCAAAAAATTAATTGCAAAAGGAGACATTTTCCAAGCAAATTTGACAACAAAATGTGAAATATGTGCTCTAGAAGATTATAGTTACCTAGATATTTACTCAAAAATCAGACGTGAATTAAAGGCTCCATTTGGTGGTATTATTTTGCATAGTTACCTAGGTTCAAAAGAAGGAGTAATATCTACATCACCAGAAAGATTTTTAAAATTAGACAAAGATCAATTCGTTGAAACCAGGCCAATAAAAGGAACGAGGCCAAGAGACAAAAATACAGTAAAAGATTCTCTAAATGCACTTAATTTAATTACTCACGAAAAAGATAGAGCCGAAAACATTATGATAGTTGACTTACTTAGAAATGACCTTGGAAAGGTATGCGACATTGGCAGTATTATCGTACCTGAACTATTAAAACTAGAGAGTTACTCAAAAGTTCACCACTTAACTTCAGTCGTTAGAGGAAGACTTGCTAAACATAAAACCTGGGTTGATTTGCTTGAAGCATGTTGGCCTGGAGGCTCAGTTACAGGGGCTCCAAAAGTTAGATCTTGCCAAAGAATATATGAATTGGAAGGGTTTGATAGAGGACCTTATTGTGGATCATTTATAAAAATTGATTGGAATGGAGAATTTGATAGTAATATTTTAATTCGATCATTTATTATGAAAAATAAAAAAATTAAAATATATGCAGGTTGTGGAATAGTTAATGACTCTAATCCAATTGAAGAAAATGAAGAACTTAATTGGAAGCTTTTCCCATTAATTAATTCTTTAAAATGACATCAAAAATAATTTGGAAAAATGGTAATTGGTTCGATATCAATGAAGTTTGTGTGTCTATTCAAGATAGAAGTTTGAGATTTAGCGATGGAATCTTTGAGACAATTCTAATAAAGAACCAAAAGGCTATTTTATTAAAAGAGCACCTAAAAAGACTTGAAAAATCATCAGAAATTTTAAATTACAACTTAATTATAGATAAATTATTAATTACAAATATTATTAATTCTGGTATTAAAATGTTGGGCATTAATCAAAATCAATATGGAGCAATAAGAATAAATTATTCTCGAGGTATATCTAAAAATAGATCATTAAAGATAGATGAAATTCATAATAAATTTGATACAAATAATTTATGGATTGAATTTGAAATAATTAACTTTAATTCATCACCATTAAATGTTTGGATTAGTAAAAAAGAAAAACGGAATGAGCATAGTCAGCTTAGCAAATGTAAGACATTCTCATATTTACAATCTATACAAGCATTAATTGAAGCTAATAATAAAAATTTTGATGATTCAATATTACTCAATACAAGAAATGAAGTATGCTGTGGTACTACATTTAACTTATTAGTTATAAGAAATGATGAATGGCTGACCCCCAGAAAAGAAAGTGGTTGTCTTCAAGGAATTATGGTAGAAAAATTATTAAATAAGAAATTAGTTAAAGAAGAATATATTTTGCCAAATTTTAAAGTAGATGATATTCTTCTAGCAATAAATAGTCTTTCCTGTAGACAAATTATAAGAATTGATGATATTTATTTTAATAAAAAATTTGACCCAGAAAATTTAATAGATACGTTATTTGTCTAAACTTGTTTTATATCTTTAAAATTTACACTGGAAAGTTCATTTATGACATTTTGAGCTTGAAAATTAACTATTTTTCCAATAATAATTATTGAAGGTGGACTAAAGTCATTCTCTCGAATTGTATTAACTAGAGTAGATAACTTAGAAATTGAACATTGTTGGCTTTTTAAAGTGGCTTCTTGCACAATTGCACAAGGAGTTGCCTCTGCAAGACCTCCTAAGATTAGCTCCTCAACTATAAACTCTATATTTCTAATACCCATATAAATAACTATGCTATCAGTTGATTTAGCTAATAATCTCCAATTAACATTAGTTTCTTTTTTATTTGTCTGTTCATGCCCAGTTACAAAGGTTGTTGAACTTGCGCCATCACGATGAGTAACAGGAATACCAAAATAAGTGGGTGCTGCAATACCAGATGTGATACCAGGAATAATTTGTGTCTTAATATCATGTTTATCTAAAAACGCTACCTCTTCACCACCTCGAGAAAAAACAAAAGGATCCCCTCCTTTTAGTCTTACTACTTTTTTCCCTTGAAGAGCAAGTTTTAACAATAAATCATTTATGTCAGATTGCAGAAAGGATTTGCAACCAGCTCTTTTACCAACATCGAAAATCTTACACTCTTTACTTGCCTCGTTTATTAGCTGTTCTGGTATTAATGCATCATGCACTAAGGCATCACAAGTTCTCACAAGCCTTAATGCTTTTAAGGTAATTAAATCAGGGTCTCCTGGACCTGCCCCAACTAAATAAACAATTCCCAACGTTTTTAGGTGATATGAAAGTATAGTAATAAATGTATATATGAATCGTCATAATAAAACTTGAATTCAACGACAAATCAAAATCTTAATAAGAAAACACTTTTAAGTGCTTTTATTACCTTACTGAACGACAGGTTAGGTGAAAGTATTGTTTTCCCACTGTTACCATTTCTATTAGATAAATTTAATAGTAGTGGCAGCACCCTTGGTTTCTTGGCTGGCACCTACGCAATTGCACAATTTGCTGTATCTCCACTAATTGGTGCATTGAGTGATAGATATGGCAGGAAACCAATAATTACAGTTTGTGTGACTGGTTCAGTTATTGGATTAACTATTTTTGCTATTACAGTAAGTCTAAATTGGAATAATATTCTACCTTCATGGGCAGGTTCAGTCCCTTTAATTTTTCTTTTTAGTGCAAGAATTATTGATGGTATTAGCGGAGGCACTGCGGCTACAGCAACAGCTGTTTTAGCAGATATTTCAACACCTGAAACAAGAGCAAAAACATTTGGTCTTATAGGAGTTGCCTTTGGTCTAGGCTTCCTGCTTGGGCCTGGACTGGGAACAACACTAGCAAAATTCAGTGTAACTCTACCTATTTGGGTAGCAGTTGCCATTGCGAGCCTAAACTTATTTCTTGTAATAAAATTTTTAAGAGAAACTCATCCAGTCGAAAAAAGAAAAAGTCTACCTAGAAAACGCGAGTTGAATCCTTTCTCTCAATTAAAAAAAGTTTTTGGCAATCAATCAATTAGAACATTATGCCTAGCTTTTTTTATATTCTTTATGGCTTTTAATGGTTTTACAGCAATTTTAGTTCTTTACTTAAAAGAATCATTCTCTTGGACTCCAGAAATAGCAAGTTTAACTTTTGTCGTAGTTGGCGTTATTGCCATGATCGTTCAAGGGGGCTTAATTGGACCATTAGTACAAAAATTTGGAGAACTCAAACTCACAATAACTGGAACGGGATTTGTTATGACAGGATGTATTTTTCTAATTGCAGCAAATGAAAATAATTCTATCCCCTCTGTTTTTTCTGCAGTAGCAATATTAGCTTGTGGTACGGGTTTAGTTACTCCATGTTTAAGAGCTTTGATTTCAAAGAAACTTAATTCCTCCTCTCAAGGAGCCATATTAGGAAGTTTGCAAGGATTGCAGAGTTTTGGTACTTTTATGGGTGCCGCAGGTGCGGGATTAGCATATGACCTTATTGGTCCAAAGAGTCCTTTTTACTTAACATCATTAATGCTTTTCGGAGTGATAATACTGATAATAGAAAAAGTCGATTTTAGAAAAAAACTTTAAATAATGGAAACGACAAAGTTTGAAAAAAATTACCAGAACCGAGAACTAAGTTGGATTAGTTTCAATGAAAGAGTACTTTTAACTGCAATGGATAATGATTATCAAATATTGGACAAAATAAAACTTTGTTCAATATTTAGCAATAATCTAGATGAATTTTTTATGGTAAGAGTTGCATCACTCAAGGCACAGGTAGAAGCAGAAATTAATAAAAAAAGTCTTGATGGACTGACCCCAAGTGAACAATTAAGTAAAATAAATGATCGAGTCAAAAATCTTACAAATATTCAAGAAAATTATTTTAATATTGAGCTCAAAAAAAGTTTAAAAGAATCTGGCATTTTTATCACAAAATACAAAGAATTCAATAAAAATATTCAAATTTGGTGTGACAACTATTTTGAGAATTCAATTTTCCCTCTATTAACCCCATTGGTAGTAGACCCTGCTCATCCATTTCCTTTCATAAGTAATCTGAGTTTAAACTTAGCGGCAATAATTACTGACTCTACAACTTCCAGAAAACAATTTATAAGAGTAAAAATCCCCACTAAGAATATTGGTAGGTTTGTTCGAATCCCAAATGAATTGCTAAATACGTCTAACACAAACGTTCATCATTTCATTACTGTTGAAGATTTGATTGGTAACAATCTCAGCAAATTATTTTCTGGGATGAATTGTACTAATTATTCGTTTTTTAGGGTTACTAGAGATGCCGATTTAGAATTAAAAGAGCTTGAGGCTGATGACTTACTAATTGCAGTAGAAAAAAGCCTTCAAAAAAGAAGAATTGGAGGAGAGGTGGTTAGATTAGAAGTTGAAGAAAATATTCCTCAAGATATATTAAATCTACTGATAGAAGGTATATCAATTACAAAAGAGTATATCTATTACTCTAAAAGCTTAATCGGGCTGGATGATTTAAGTTTACTTACAAAGATAGATCGGCAGGATTTAAAAAAGAATCTAAAAATTGGAAAAACGCATCGAGAAATTCATAAGATAAATTCTTCTTCAAATTCAAAATATCAATCAATTTTTGATCTAATTAAAAAAAGAAACCTACTATTACATCATCCTTATGATCTTTTTAGTAGTTCTATTGAAGAATTTATCAATAGAGCAGCTGATGATCCTTTAGTTATGGCTATAAAAATCACTTTGTATAGAGTCTCAAAAGATTCGCCCATAATAGAAGCATTAATTAAAGCTGCAGAGAATGGCAAGGAAGTAATGACACTAGTTGAGTTAAAAGCAAGATTTGATGAAGATAATAATATTCAATGGGCTAAAAGACTTGAACAATCTGGTATTCATGTGGTTTATGGAATAATTGGTTATAAGACACATACGAAAATATCTTTAGTTGTGAGAAAAGAAAAAGGTAGATTAAGAAACTACTTTCACATTGGGACGGGTAATTACAATTCAATAACCTCTAAGTTTTATACAGATATTGGTTTTTTATCAACAGATAATGAAATAGCTTCAGACTTAATTGAATTATTTAATTACTTATCTGGTTTTTCAAAACAAAAAAATTATAAAAAACTTTTAGTATCCCCCTTTTCAATGAGAAAAAAATTTTTATTTTTAATTGAAAGAGAAATAGAAAATACAAAAAAAGGAAAAAAGGGGGAAATAATAGCAAAGATGAACTCGCTTGTTGATCCTGAAATTATCAAATTACTTTACGAGGCTTCAAGAAGCGGAGTACAAATAAAGTTGATTATCAGAGGGATTTGTTGCTTATATCCCCAAAGGGTAAATTTAAGTGAGAACATACAAGTAGTAAGTATCATTGGCCATTTTCTTGAACATTCAAGAATCTTTTGGTTTTTCAATAACGATAATCCAGAGGCTTATATAGGTAGTGCGGATTGGATGAGAAGAAATTTAGATAGAAGAATTGAGGCAGTTACCCCTATTGAAGACGAAAAACTTAAGCAAGAATTACATAATCTATTGCTTACTTATCTAGATGATAATCACTTAGCTTGGGAAATGGATAAAGATGGAAATTACAACAAAAAAAAATCAAACGAATTTAAAAAGTGTTCTCAATTTGAACTCATTCGAGAGTGATAATAATTTTCATTGGTTACTAAAAAGAAAAAAATCTTAACAATTTTAACATTTCCTTTATATAAGACAAAATGAGTATTTGCAATGGATCTGGACAAAAACGGTAAAAATAATTGTTAAGCTGTCTTTAAAGTTTCAAAGCAATTGTAGTCTTAGTAGTGATTTCAGTGCTAGTTTTTTAAAAAATCCATTTAGGAGGCCAGGGTGATGGGGATCCCTCTGGAATCTGGAAAGAGTTCTTCAAAATCTCATGAAGAACCTAGATTACCAAATACTACGGGAACTGCTCGTAAAACAAAATCAGACAAAGCCAGCTTAACTGGCAAAAATAGCCAAAAAAAGCCGAGCAGAAACGGCACTGATTCTATTGGCTATTATTTGAGCTCAATTGGAAGAGTTCCTCTATTAACTGCAGCAGAGGAAATTGAATTGGCTCATCATGTACAAAACATGAAAAAACTTCTTCAAATTCCAGAATCTGAGAAAACATCTAGAAATCGCCAACAAATAAGAATGGGAAGACGTGCTAGAGATAGAATGATGTCAGCCAATTTAAGGCTGGTAGTTTCAGTAGCAAAAAAATACCAAAATCAAGGTCTTGAGTTACTTGATTTAGTTCAAGAGGGTGCTATTGGATTAGAAAGGGCTGTTGATAAATTTGACCCAGCAATGGGTTACAAATTCTCAACCTATGCTTATTGGTGGATTCGACAAGGCATGACAAGAGCAATAGATAATAGTGCTAGGACAATTCGCTTACCGATTCACATAAGTGAAAAATTATCAAAAATGCGAAGGATGTCCAGAGAATTATCACATAAGTTAGGCAGACAACCTAATAGATCAGAATTGGCACTGGCTATGGGCATAGAACATAAAGATTTAGAGGATTTAGTCTCTCAGAGTGCTCCATGTGCTTCATTAGATGCACATGCAAGGGGTGAGGAAGACAGAAGTACTCTTGGTGAGTTAATCCCAGATCCAAACTGTGAAGAGCCAATGGAAGGAATGGACAGAACAATACAAAAAGAACACCTTGGAGGATGGCTTTCCCAATTAAATGAAAGAGAACAAAAAATAATGAAACTCAGATTTGGCTTAGATGGTGAAGAACCCTTAACCCTCGCCGAAATTGGGAGACAGATCAACGTATCGCGTGAAAGAGTTAGACAATTAGAAGCAAAAGCAATATTAAAATTGAGAGTAATGACTAATCATCAAAAAGTTGCATAATCCATTTGATTAGTTTTGCTCTAATTATTATTTACATAATCTTTATTTTTTGTATTAGTTTAGTATTCAAAAAGTTAAATCCAAGCAACAAAGAATTACTGAGAAAAATTATTCATATAGGCATTGGTCCCATAATACCCTTAGCTATATTTTTAGGGATTAGTCAAACTTATGCCATAACATTTGCAGGTGTAATTACGTTTCTGATATTGCTCAATTATATTTATAAGTTATTCCCAATCATTGAAGATGTTGATAGGAGGAGCCTTGGAACACTTTTCTATTGCTTAAGTTTATTAACTCTAATTATCATTTTTTGGGATAAAAATCCTTCAGCATTAATAGCTGGATTTTTTATTATGTCATTTGGAGATGGTTTTGCAGGATTAATTGGGAAGAGTTTTAAGTCAAAAGAATGGATTATTTTAAACCAGAAAAAATCATTAATAGGAACCTTGACTATGTTTCTCATTTCTCTGATAGTAGTGACCTTGTTGGGTATTTATTATGGATATGGCTTACATTTTCAATATCTAATTGTTGCATTAATTGCAACTTTCTTAGAGCAAATCAGTATTTTTGGAATTGATAATTTAATAGTCCCTTTAAGTTCATCCATTATTTATAGCTTACTAATACCTAATCTTTAATATTTACTGGCTGATTCATTTAAGATTGTTAAAAGGTTTTCAGTTGTATTTATATCAATACAAGCATCAGTGATACTTTTCCCATATTCAAGTTCAGATTTTTTAACTAATTTCTGATTTCCCTCTTTGAGATGGCTTTCTAACATGACTCCTAAAATATTTTTTTCACCGTTAATAATTTGAGTGGCTACATTGTTCAAAACCTCAGATTGTTTCTTGAAATCTTTATTTGAATTACCATGACTACAATCAATCATAACTCTATTGGGCAAATTACTCTTCACCAATTCTGACGAAATCTGTTTGACATTTGTATTTTCATAATTTGGGCCTTTAGAACCACCTCTAAGTACAATATGTCCATCAGGGTTTCCAGTCGTATTAACAATAGATGCAAGGCCATCATTGTTAACACCCAAAAAATGATGAGATCTCGCAGCTGATTGCATCGCATTAATTGCAGTGAGTGATGAGCCATCTGTACCATTTTTGAAACCAATTGGCATTGAGAGGCCAGAAGCCATTTCTCTATGAGTTTGGCTCTCAGTTGTTCTTGCCCCTATTGCAGTCCAACTTATTAAATCAGCTATGTACTGGGGAACTATGGGATCTAATAATTCAGTTGCAGCAGGTATTCCTTGTGAGGCTAAAAACCAAAGTAACTTTCTGGCTTTTCTTAAGCCTGTATTGATGTCATAAGAACCATCAAGATGCGGGTCGTTTATAAGACCCTTCCATCCAATAGTAGTTCTAGGCTTTTCAAAATATACTCTCATAACAATTTCAAGCTTTTTATGAAATTGTTCTCTAAATTTTTTAATGTATTCGGAATATTCTTTTGCAGCATCAATATCATGTATTGAACACGGGCCTACAATAACTAATAATCTTGAGTCATTATTATGCAAAATATTTTGGATTGAGCGCCTAGTATTTGTAACGGTGGTGGCAGAGGTATAATCAAGAGGCAAATCCTGATGCAGTTGTCTAGGAGGTATCAATGGACGAGTTTCAACAACATGCAAATCTGATGTTTTTTCCAAAGATTGATTATTTGATGAAATTGCCATTATATAAAAGTGGAAAATTTAAATATTTTAAAAAGCATTTATGAATACTCTCCTTTTCAATATTTAAAATAACAATAGATTAGGAATTAAACCCAACAAATGAAGAAATTGGAAACATTGCTAAAAGATTATATCGATCATGTAGCTAAGCGCGCTACTCAGGGAATCCCACCACTCCCCTTAAATGCAGAGCAAACTTCTTGTATAACAAGCCTTTTAGAAAAAGCAGATACTTCTGATAGTTCTTTTTTAATTGATCTGTTGAAGAATAGGGTACCTCCTGGTGTTGATGAAGCAGCTTATGTAAAAGCCTCTTGGCTAAATGCAATTGCTCATGGTGAAAAAGCTTGTGATCATATCAATCCTTGTGATGCCATAGAAATTCTTGGAACTATGGTTGGTGGTTATAACGTTAATTCACTAGTACAAATGATTAAAAGTAAGAATGATATATTGGCAAAAAATGCATCTAGAGTTTTAAAAAAAATTATTCTTGTCTATGATTCTGCTAATGAAATATTTGATTTATCAAAAAATAATGTCTACGCGAAAGATGTTATTAATAGCTGGGCTAAAGCTGAATGGTTTACTTCTAGAAACTCATTGGCAAAAGAGATTAATTGCATAGCTTTTAAGGTTGATGGAGAAACTAATACTGATGACTTATCTCCAGCTGTTCATGCAACATCAAGGCCAGACATTCCACTTCATGCTTTATCCATGCTGGAATTCAAGAAAAAAGATGGCCTGAAAATCCTTGAAAAATTAAAAGATAAAAAGATTCCAATTGCATATGTTGGAGATGTCGTTGGTACAGGTAGCTCCAGAAAATCTGCTATTAATTCACTGATTTGGCATCTCGGAGAAGATATACCATGTGTCCCAAATAAAAAAACTGGGGGTATTATCATTGGGAATAAGATAGCTCCAATTTTTTTCAATACTGCGCAAGATTCTGGAGCACTTCCAATTGAGACAGACGTTTCACAAATAAATAATGGAGATTTAATCAAAATTTATCCATATGAAGGTTGCATCAAAAAAATAACTGGAAATAGTGAATGTATTGTCAGCGAATTTGAATTGCAACCATCAACTATTACTGATGAAATAAAAGCTGGAGGAAGAATAAATTTGATGATTGGTAGATCATTAACAGATAAAATTAGAAATAAATTAAAATTAAAGCCAAGCGAAATATTTATTCGGCCCAAAAAACCAGAAACTATAAATTCTGGATTTACTCAAGCACAAAAAATTGTTGGTAAGGCCTGTGGTCTAAAAGGTGTTTATCCAGGGATGACTTGCGAACCAATTATGACAACTGTGGGGAGTCAAGATACAACAGGCCCAATGACTAGAGATGAGCTTAAAGAACTAGCTTGCCTTGGTTTTACCGCTGACTTAGTCATGCAAAGTTTTTGTCATACCGCCGCATATCCAAAGCCCATTGATTTAATAACTCACAAAGAACTACCTGATTTTATATCTCAAAGAGGTGGAGTCGCATTAAAACCAGGTGATGGAATTATTCATAGTTGGTTAAATAGAATGCTTCTTCCAGATACAGTCGGGACAGGAGGTGATAGCCACACTAGGTTCCCATTAGGGATATCATTCCCTGGAGGTTCAGGTATTGTTGCATTTGCAGCTGCTATTGGTTCAATGCCACTAAATATGCCTGAATCAGTACTAGTTAAATTTAAAGGCGAGTTATTACCAGGAATAACTTTGAGGGATTTAGTGAATGCAATTCCACTTTTTGCAATTAAAAGAGGACTACTGAATATTGAGAAAGCAAATAAAAAAAATATTTTTAATGGAAAAATAATGGAGATAGAAGGACTACCAAATTTGAAACTTGAACAAGCATTTGAGCTAACTGACGCAACAGCTGAACGCTCTTGTGCTGGAAGCACAATATTATTATCCGAAGATACTGTTAAAGAATACTTAAGAAGTAATATTTGCCTCTTAGAACAAATGATTAAAAGTAATTATGAAGATTCAAAATCAATAAGGAGAAGGTTAGATGCAATGAAAGATTGGCTAAGTAACCCTGTCTTGCTACAACCTGATTCAAATGCTGAGTATAAAGAGACAATAGAAATTGATTTAGCTTTAGTAAACCAACCTATAGTTGCCTGTCCAAATGACCCAGACAATGTAAAAGAAATATCAGAAGTCGCTGAAACAGAAATTGATGAGGTATTTATTGGCTCATGCATGACAAATATAGGCCACTACAGAGCGGCTGCAAAGATTCTTGAGGGAGTTAGTCGATTACGATCAAAACTCTGGATATGTCCTCCTACAAAGATGGATGAAGAAACATTAAAAGCTGAAGGATACTATGAAATTTTTGAAAAATGTGGAGCAAGATTGGAATTGCCTGGTTGTTCATTATGCATGGGTAATCAGGCAAGAGTAGATGATGGATCTGTTGTATTTTCAACTAGCACTAGAAATTTTGATAATAGACTTGGGAAAGACGCACAAGTTTTCCTTGGAAGTGCTGAATTGGCAGCTGTTTGTGCCTTACTTGGAAGAATACCTAACTCTAATGAGTATAAAGATATTACTAAAAATAAAATTGATCCATATTCTGATAAACTTTATCGCTATCTTCAGTTTGATGAAATACAGAACTTCAGTCTGTCAAAATAATCATGAATCATGCGCAATCAATTAAAAGAAAATATTAAAGAAACAAGTAATAAGTCAGTTAAAAGTATTAAAAAATTACTTAAACAAAGATCTTTTGTTGTAGCTTTTTCTTTAGTTTTAACTGGGCTTGGAGCCTCAGTTACTAGTATCTCATTCAAGACAGGAATATACTTTATCAACAATTACCGCTTAGAACTCCTGAATAAATTCCCGTCTTTTTTAGTGCTGCCACTATTTGGCATGCTTGGAGGTGCTCTATCAGGATTACTTATTAAAAATTTTGCTCCTGCCGCTAAAGGCTCTGGAGTAAGTCAAATAATGGGATTTCTAAGACATAAACAAGTCCCAATGAATCTAAAAGTCGGTTTAATAAAACTAATATCAGGGATCATCGCTATTGGGAGCGGTTTCCCTTTAGGGCCAGAAGGGCCATCAGTACAGATGGGAGGTTCAGTTGCTTGGCAAATGGCAAAATGGTTGAGAGCACCTGTTGCATTTAGAAGAGTAATTGTCGCAGCAGGAGGAGGAGCAGGAATTGCAGCAGTTTTTAGCGCGCCTCTAGGAGGATTTATTTATGCAATAGAAGAACTATTAAATTCAGCCAGACCAGTAATATTACTATTGGTTGTGGTTACTACCTTTATTGCAGATTCCTCCGCAGATATTATTCAAGCGTTGGGGCTTGATCCTAAAGCTGGAGGATTTGACTTTAATTTAGGATTTTTAATACAAAAGGAATACAGCCCATCAGTATTTTTCTTACCAATTGATTTTATTTATCTTATTTTTTTGGGAATAATAGTTGGCATTTTTGCTGAACTTTATAGTAAATACATCTTAATGATGCAGAGTCTCGGTAAAAAGTGGTATCAGAACAAAATCGTTTTAAAAATGAGTGTTTGCGGACTTCTTCTTGGAAGTATATATTCTTTTTTACCAAGTAGTTTTCATAATTTAGACGAACTGCAGAAAATTATTGCAGAGAAAAATACAAACCTTGAAATTGCTTTACTAGCGGTTTTCATTCTATTTATAACCTCTGGGCTCGCTGCTGCTTCAGGTGCTCCTGGAGGGCTGTTTTATCCAATGCTAACTTTAGGGGGATCTATAGGTCTTATTATGGGAAGCTGGGTTGAAATTGCAACTGGTCATGCTCCTAGTACATATATTTTTGCTGGCATGGGTGCTTTTGTCGCGGGATGTTCAAGGACACCAATTACAGCAATGTTTTTAGCGTTTGCGTTAACAAAAAATTTGTTAATCATGAAGCCTGTTCTTATTAGTTGCATTACAAGTTTCATTATTGCAAGAACTTTTAATGAAGAATCGATTTATGAAAGGCAAATACAAATCGAACTAGATAATCACTAAATATAAATTAATCAAAAACTGCTGTTTTACTGTTATAAACAAAAACTTGATGATTCAAATGCATCCTCACTGCTCTTGCAAGCGCAACTCTCTCTATATCTCTCCCTTTTCTTATTAAATCACTAATCTCATCTCTATGACTAACATTAACTGTACATTGTTCAATTATTGGACCTTCATCCAAATCTTTTGTAACATAATGAGCAGTAGCACCAATGAGTTTGACACCCCTCTTCCAAGCACGATGATATGGTTGTGATCCTTTAAAAGCTGGTAAAAAAGAATGATGGATATTTATAATTGAAGAGAACTGCTTCAAAAAGGTATCACTTAAAATTTGCATATACTTCGCTAAAACAATCAAATCAATATCAAACCTTCGAATTAAATTTAAAATTTGTTCTTCAATATTTGACTTGGTTTCTTGGCTGGTATCAAAATAAAAGAATTCTGCATTAAAGTCGTTTGCGATATTTTTCAAGTCTTTATGATTTGAAATTATTAAAGGAACATTCATTTGCAACTCACCATTTCTCATGCGCCAAAGCAAATCAATTAAGCAATGATTTTGCTTACTTACAAAAATAGCTACATTTGGTATCTCATCTGAATAATTAATTTTAAATTGACCATCAATATTTTGCGAAATTTTTTTTAACTCATTATCTATTTCCTCTTTGTTAATAATCAAATTATTTGTATTCCATTCAATCCTACTCAAAAATAATCCGGCATCCTGATCAGTATGATGATCTGAATGTTTTATATTGCCTCCATAACTAGATATCCAGGAGGTAAGTTGACTTACTAGCCCAGGACGATCAGTACATACAGTTCTTAATATAATTGATGGGTGTTCCAAAATATTAGATTATCTTATTAGGTCATAATTAGAATTATTTATAATATATCAATGAATAGCTCAAAAGAAAATTTTAATAAACCACGAATATTAATAATTGGATCAGGTATCATTGGAAAATTCAATGCAATAGAATTATCAAATACTGGTTTTGAAGTAACTATCACTGATCCAAATGAAATTAATAATGGGAGCAATTCAGCTCTTGGCATTTTGATGGGGAAAATTTACCATAAACGTGGTGGTAGAAGTTGGGAACTAAGAAAAGAAAGTATGAAATTATGGCCAGAATGGATAAGAATCCTCAAAAGATTTGATCAAAATATAAGAATTGAGAAGCCATTAATTCAACTTACATCGAGCGAAAAAAAATTTGAAAAGATGAAAAAGTTTGTTATCAAAAATACTGAAGATAAATTAGATATCATCTACAACAATTCAAAGCTTTTAAATAATATTCTAAACCACTTTATTGGGGCAGAATATAAAGGCATGATCTCTTATGAAGATGGTAGGGTTGATCCAAGAATTTTACTGAAGACTTTAAATGAATTGATTAAAGAAAAAAAGATTAAAACGATTAAAGAAAAAATTATTAAAATCAAAAAAATCAACAACCAATGGATTTCGACATCCAGCACTGGAGAAGAAATAAAAAGTGAAATAATCATTATTTGCAACTCTCTAAATGCTCTTGAATTAATAAATAAGGAGTCATTTCAATTAGAACCAGTTGTTGGTCAAGCAATAGAATTTAAGTATGAAAACAAAGATGTCAATTTTCTTTCACTGCCAAAACATTTTAGTATTGATGGCATCAATTTTATTCCAATATCTAAAACAAGAATCACTATAGGATCAACTGATGAATACAACCTAAAGCCAAAGAAGGAGTTTGTTGACGAACTAATTACAAACATAAAACATAAACCATTATGGCTGAAGGAGGAGAATATTTGTAAAAAATGGTACGGAATAAGGTCAAAGCCTATAGGTGAGATTTCTCCCGTGATGAGATCAATTGAGAATAGACTTATTTTGTGCTCAGGTTTCTACAAAAATGGAATATTACTTGCTCCTGCGTGTGCAAAATGGGTTAAAAATGAAATCAAAAAACACCTTTAGTTACTTTGACTCTGTAAAATCCGCATCAATCACATCATCACCATTATCATCCGTCTTAGAACTTGAACTTTGATCGGAAGCTCCTGATGCTGGGGGCTGATTACCAGGCTGTTGATAAACCGATGAACCCACTGCATACAATTCTTGTTGAAGCTCTTCAACAAGTGTTTTCATTAAATCATAATCTTCTTTCTCAGTTGCTTCTTTTAAAGCCTTACTCTTATCCTCAACCTTAGATTTTGCAGCAGAATCTATCTTATCTCCCAGTTCAGACAATTGTTTTTCTGTTTGATAAACAAGTGTCTCTGCCTGATTCTTTAAATCAATTTTTTCTCGTTTCTCCTTGTCAGCTGATGCATTAGATTCAGCATCTTTAACCATTTTGTCAACTTCATTATCAGATAAAGTCGAAGCACCAGTAATAGAAATACTTTGTTCCTTGCCGCTACCTTTATCTTTAGCTGTAACACTTAGTATCCCATTTGCGTCAATATCAAAAGTAACTTCTATCTGAGGAACGCCTCTGGGTGCAGATGGAATACCATCTAGCCTAAAGGTACCTAAGCTCTTATTATCAGAGGCCATTTCTCTTTCACCCTGAAGAACATGTATTTCAACATTTGTTTGGCCATCAACAGCTGTTGAATAAGTCTCTGATTTCTTTGTAGGGACTGTGGTATTTCGTGCGATCATTTTTGTCATAACACCACCCAATGTCTCAACACCTAAAGATAGTGGAGTAACATCAAGCAATAATATATCTTTCACTTCACCAGATAAAACACCGCCTTGAACTGCGGCACCAACAGCAACTACCTCATCTGGATTAACAGTTTGATTAGGTTCTTTACCAGTAATAGTCTTAACCAAATCTAAAACAGCAGGAATTCTAGAAGAACCACCAACCATAACGACTTCATCAATTTCGCTCGTGGATATCTTTGCATCCTTAAGTGCTTGCTCAACAGGTATTTTGCACCTGTTTATTAAAGTAGAAGCTAACTCCTCAAATTTGGCTCTAGTTAAATTCAAATCAAGATGTTTTGGGCCTTCAGGAGTTGCTGTTATGAAAGG
>MDSZ01221592.1_pt1 | contig 29262 bp, 23 predicted proteins | sample 811201 | NCBI WGS metagenome assembly MDSZ01 (sample SAMN05326647, study PRJNA326480) | marine metagenome | isolation source: seawater | place: Indian Ocean: North | collected 2010 | reverse complement strand
TAACAATTATGAAACAGAGATTTTTCAATTCCATAATTTACAGATTGGCATAGGTAATAATAAGGAAGAATGTTTTGATATCCCAAAGGAGGCTGGTGATTATGGAAAAAATATCGCTGCTTATTACTTTTGGATCTACCCTAATATAATGCTTAATTTTTACCCTTGGGGACTCTCAATAAATATAGTTATTCCATTATCATATAAAAAAACTAAGATAGTTTTTGAAACCTACGTATGGAAAGAAGATAAATTAAATTTGGGAGCAGGATCAGATTTAAATAAGGTAGAATTAGAGGATGAGCAGATTGTTCAGCGAGTGCAGAAAGGAGTAAGTTCAAGATTTTATCAGCGTGGAAGATTTTCTCCAAAAATGGAAAAGGGAGTGCATCATTTTCATAACTTAATCAGCCATTTTTTAAAAAAGTAAAGTATAGTATTTTAATTAAAAGATTTATATATTTGATTTATAAAAATCATCTATGGAGATTTATCATTTATTAATAATTGCTGCTATTTTATCTTTTATTCTTGAATTGTTTACAGCTACATTTCTTCTTTTGTCTGTTGGTATAGGTTTTTTACTTGCAGGAACTGGAAATTATTTTCAGATGACCACAGAATGGCAGATTTATTTATTTTCAATTGGTGTAGTTATTACTTTTTTTGCGATTAGACCTATAATGAATAAATATGGTTTTAGTGCTGATGCTAAGCATACAAATCAAAATGCTTTGATTGGTAAAATTGGCTTAGTTTCTGAGGAGATTAATAATGAAAAGGATACTGGGCTTATAAAAGTGGATGGAGATGTCTGGAAGGCAAGATCGAATGAAGATTCCATAATTATCAATAAAGATGAAAAAGTAGAGATTATTCATTTAGAAAGCATAGTAGTTACTGTTAAAAAATTAAAACTATAAAATCATGGAAGGAACATTAGTTATTGCAGGTATATTAGCATTTTTCATTGTATTATTTGCTGCTTTAGGATTTAAGATTGTACAGCAATCAGAAGTTCTAATTATTGAAAGATTAGGTAGGTATAATCGAACGCTCGAGTCAGGTATTAATGTTATCTGGCCAATTATAGATCAGCCAAGAGAAATCCATTGGAGATATATAACACAAGGAATAGATGGTAGAAAATTATCTTCTTTTAGATTGATTAAAAGAATAGATTTGAGAGAAACAGTATATGATTTTCCAAGACAAAACGTGATAACAAAAGACAATGTTAATGTAGAAATAAACGCACTCTTATATTTTCAGATTATGGATCCAATAAAAGCTGTGTATGAAATAGAAAATTTACCTGATGCTATTGAAAAATTAACTCAAACAACATTGAGAAATGTAATAGGGGAGCTTGAATTAGATGAAACATTGATATCAAGAGATACAATTAATTCAAAATTAAGAACAATATTGGATGAAGCGACTAATAAATGGGGAGTCAAAGTTAATCGAGTTGAATTGCAAGATATTGTTCCTCCACAAGACATTAAAGAGGCAATGGAGATGCAGATGCGAGCTGAAAGAGAGAGAAGAGCAAAAGTATTAGAAGCCCAAGGCCTTAAGAAGGCTGCAATATTAGAGGCAGAAGGTATTAGAGAGAGTCAAATCCAAGAAGCTAGCGGTATAAAAGAATCTGATATTCTTAAAGCTGAAGGGGAAGCATCTGCCAGAATAAAAGTTGCAGAAGCAGAAGCAGAAGCAATTCGTTTAGTTTCAGAAGCAATTGGAAAAACAGGAGATCCGGTTAATTATTTAATTGCAAATAAATACATAGATACTTTAGATTCTATGGTTAAAGGTGACGATAATAAGACAGTGTATATTCCTTACGAGGCAACAGGAGTCTTAAGTTCTCTTGGAGGTATAAAGGATCTATTAAAAAGTAAATAAGATAAATTAGTACTAAATAAAAAAGCAGACAAGAAGTCTGCTTTTTTGTGGTGCCTCCAGGAATCGAACCAGGGACACATGGATTTTCAGTCCATTGCTCTACCAACTGAGCTAAGGCACCATTGTCATCTTTGTAAGCTTACAAGAGTTTGCAAATTTAATTGTTTTTTTTGTTTCAGGAAATATTTACTAAATCAACTTTTCAGAAGTTAAATTTGTAATTTTGCATATTAATAGAATTTTCTTGAAACTCATTATTGACATAGGAAATACTTATTCTAAAGTAGCTATCTTTGATAGAAAGGAATTAGTTAACACAACTATAATTAAAGACATAACACTTAGTAAAGTAAAATCATTTATTTTAGAGCAAACAATACAGTCTACAATAATCTCTTCTGTAGTAAAGCAAAAAAATGAACATATTGAAATTATAAAATTCTATGATGCAATTTTATTAGACACAAGTCTTGATTTACCTATAAAATTAAAATATAAGAATCCCAAAACTTTAGGATGTGATAGAATTGCATCACTTGTAGCAGCATTCAATATCTTCCCAAACCAAGATGTCTTAATTTTTGATCTAGGAACATGCTTAACAGTAGATATTTTAGATAAGAACGGAACTCATTTAGGGGGAAAAATATCTCCAGGCATTCATATGCGATTTAATTCCTTGCATCACTTTACAAGTCATCTACCTAATATTAAGATTTCTGACAAAACTCCCAATCTTGGAGTTGACACGGAAACCTCGATAATATCAGGAGTTCAGCAAGGATTATTAGATGAAATAAAGTCGACTATTCATTTTTATTTAAAAGAAAATCCTAAAATAAACGTTGTTATTACAGGAGGAGATAGTTTTTTCTTGCAGAGAGAGTTAAAAAATAGCATATTTGTAGATCAATTTTTTGTATTAAAAGGATTAAATGAAATATTAGATTATAATGAATCTATTAAATAAAATCAACATATTTATTTTTTGCATGATTTCTTCTTGCACAATATACTCGCAAACTTCTACGAGCTCTCCATATTCTCGTTACGGATTAGGTGATTTGCAAGCAAATATTATGAGTGAATATGCAGGGTTAGGTGGAGGTTCAACTTCAGCATATCATCTGAAAAGTATAAATCCTTATAACGCAGCATCTTACACAGCATTTGGCTCAAAATCTTTTTTATTTTCAACAGGATTATCGCATCAGACAACTAGTATGCAGAAATCAGACTTGAATCAAATAACCAATAATACTTCATTTACACATTTGATTATGGGATTTCCTTTATCAAAGAAGCTAGGGGCTAGCATTGGAATAATTCCTTTCTCAAATGTTGGATATGAATTTTCATCCAATGAAATTAGCAGTAATAACGCTGCAAATTTTATTTATTCTGGAGATGGAGGGATTAGTAAAATTTATTTTGGAGCAGCATATGAAATAATTCAGGGACTTTCAATGGGAGTCAATGCTTCTTATTTGTTTGGCGGAATAAATCGATTGAAAAAAGTTGAGTTTTATGATAACACAATTTTTTCTACTAGATCAAATACAAGAACAAATTTAAAAGGGTATAATTATGAATTTGGTTTAATCTATAACAAGAATTTTGTAAATAATAGACAGTTTACCTTTGGAATAACTGCAAATAATGATCAAAATACTATTGGGGCAAAACAAGTGCATTTAGTCGAAACCTATGAATTGTCAGGTGATTTCATAAATATTAAAGACACTGCTGTAAATTCGACTTTTAGAGGAGATGCTGTTTTGCCAAGATTTTTTTCTTTAGGAGCTACTCTTAGAGATGGAAAAAAATGGCTCTTAACTGCAGACTATAGTATTCAGAATTGGTCTGATTACTCCATCATTGAGACAAATGACTCATTAGCAAATAGTGTAAGATACTCTGCAGGATTACAGTTTACTCCTGACAATCAATCCCTAACAAGTTTTGTAAAAAGAATTAGATATCGCTTAGGATTTTCTTATAGCCAAACCCCTTTAGAAATCAATAATCTTCAATTAGAGCAAAGAAGTATAACTGCAGGTTTTGGCATTCCTATAAGAAAAAACAGAACGACGTACAATGTATTTATTGAACTAGGAGAAAGAGGAACGGTTGAATCGAATTTAATAAAAGAACATTTTGCTAGATTTGGCGTAAGTTTTAACTTCGATAGTATTTGGTTCGTAAAACAAAAATATGATTAATATGAGATTAATTTTTTTATACACCATTATAATGGTAGTTTCTATACAAGTAAATGCTCAATCAAAGTTTGGTCAAGACAGTATAGGCTGCATCACAAATATTTCTTTATATCAAGATGCATATAAGGCTAAGAATTATTCGGATGCGTTTGAGCCATGGAGATGGGTTTTTTTGAATTGCCCAGCCTCAAGCCAAAACATTTATAAGCATGGTCCTGTAATTTTAAAACAGAGAATAAAAGATAAACCAGAATCAAAAACTGAATACATAGATACTTTAATGATGCTTTATGATCAAAGAATTAAATATTTTGGAAATGAAGGATTTGTATTGGGCCGTAAAGGATCTGATTATAGAAAATATTACAGAAAGGATTATGAATCGTCATATCAGATTTTAGCAAAATCTATAGAATTACAGAGCGAAAAAAGTGAGGCAAATGCAGTATTAAATTATTTTAGATCTTGTTTTGATATGCACAAGAATAGTAAAATATCAGATTTTGATTTGGTTAATGCTTATATAAATTCTTTAAAAATTATTGAAAGAAACTTAGTGAACATATCAGCTAAACTAGAAACTGAAGATAACCCAAAAAAAATCAAATTATATTCTAACAGAAAATCAGGGTACGATCAGGCACTTGAGAAAATTGTCAAACTATACAGTTGTGAAGACTGTTGTTCTGACTTAACTTCCATCTACAATTTGGAATCTCAAGATTTAGATATGCTAAAAAGAATCGCACATGTTTTAAGTAATAATAATTGTACTAATAGTGATCTTTACTTTACTACTGCAACTTCTCTTTACGAAAAAGAACCATCCGCTTCATCTGCTAGCGAAATGGGCAAAATGAATGTTGCTAGAGAAGATTATAGTCAAGCCATAGATTATTTTAATCAAGCCATTTCTTTAGAAATCGATGTAAATAAAAAGGCAAAATATTATCTAGAATTAGCAGATGGATTAAGGATATCTGGCTCTTACTCTAAGGCAAGACAGGCCGTGTACTCATCTTTGGATTTAAGAGAAGGATGGGGTGAGGCATATATGCTTTTGGGAAATATCTATGTTGCTAGCGCTTCATCTTGCGGATCTGAATTTGAACAATCAACTGTTTTTTGGGTTGCTGTTGACGCTTTTATAAGTGCATTAAAAGATCCTGAAACTAAAGAACGAGCTAGTAAGAATATAAATACTTATTCAAGATATTTTCCTTCAACCGATGATTGTTTTTTTAATGCAGACGTAACTTCGGGTCAGACATACACTGTAGGTTGCTGGATAAATAAAAGCACAAAAGTTCGCACAATTGATTAGATTTTTTTTGATTCTTTTTTTAGGAGCGCTTTGCTCTTGTACTAATAATACTGATTTAGTTAAGTCTTTTGTTCGAGATGAGATTAAGCCAAATGAAGTAATTAGTAATGCAGAGATGATTCATACTGAAAATGGGGTTGTCAAAATGATTTTATTAGCAAATAAAATTGAGAATTTTACAGACCCAAACCCTTATACGGTAATTTCAAAAGGATTTAAAGTCGATTTTTATGACAATGACTCTAGTTTAATCTCTACACTAAACGCTCAAGAAGCTGAGATAAATTATAACGATAAAAGAATGAAGGCTTTAATAGATGTCTCTTTAGAGAGTCAGAAAGGAAATCAGTTAAAATCACAGGAGCTGATTTGGGATCAGCAAGAAAATCTAATATTTACAGATAAGAAAGTAGTTATAAAAACTACTAATCAAATTATCGAAGGGCAGGGATTTTCTTCCGATCCAAGCTTTTCAACTTATAAATTAAACAAGATTTTTGGTACAATGTATATATCTAGTCAGAAATAAATTACGATGTCACTTACCTTAGCCATAATATCATTGCTTTTTTCTGCATTTTTTTCTGGAATTGAAATTGCGTTTGTCTCTTCAAATAAGCTTAAATTAGAACTAGATAAAAGAACTGGAAAATTTCCTTCAAATATTATTGCATTCTTTTCGAAAAATCCTTCAGATTTTATTACAACTATGCTAGTAGGAAATAATATAGCATTAGTTATATATGGTATAGTTATGACCGACAATATAACTCCAGTAATTGAGCAATATTTTACATCAGCTTTTTCTGTTTTAATGATTCAAACCTTGATAACAACTGTTATAATATTAATTACAGCCGAGTTTTTACCAAAAGTGATTTTTAGACTTTATCCAAATCAAATATTAAGATTATTTTCAGTCCCTATTGCAGTTTTTTATATTGTTTTAAGGCCTGTTACTATTTTTATGATGTACATTTCAAAATTCATAATTAGGTATATTTTTAATCAAAAAATTTCTGAGAACAAATCTGTATTTGATAGAGTAGATCTCGATGATTATCTTAAAAATTTAAAATCAGATGACAATACATTAGATTCTAGAGTTGAGGTTGAAATGTTGCAGAATGCTCTTGATCTTTCAATGAAGAAAGTCAGAGAATGTATGATACCTAGAACAGAGATTGTAGCGGTCAAGCTAGATGCTTCAATAGAAGAATTAAAAAAAGAGTTTATTAGAACTAAACTATCTAAGATTTTAGTTTTTAAAGATAATATTGATGATATAGTTGGATATGTACACTCCTCGGATTTATTCAAAAAACCCAAAACTATTAAATCTTGCCTATTAGAGATTCCGATTGTACCTGAAAGCATGTTAGCAATGGAAATGCTTAACTTGTTTTTAAATAAAAATAAAGGAATCTCACTTGTAGTTGATGAATTTGGAGGAACGTCAGGAATTATTACAATTGAAGATATTACTGAGGAAATCGTTGGCGAAATAGAAGATGAGCACGATAAGAACTCAATAAAATCATTTAAGATTGCAGATAATGAATATATTATAGAAGCTAGACTGGATGTTGTTACTGTTAACAAGAAATACTCATTAGACTTGCCTGAATCTGAAGAGTATGAAACAATTGCAGGATTGGTTTTACATTCATTTGAGGAAATTCCACAAGAAGGAGAGGTTTTGCGTTTAGAAAAATATGTTATTACCATAAAATCTGTTGATGATAGAAGTATTAGGAGTGTTCATTTAACTAAAGCAATATAATTTTCAATAATCACCTTCTTATTATCTTTTAAAATCTGTTTTGTAAGTAGAAATAACAATTGTATATTCGCAATAAATTTTATTTAAATGGCAGTATTAGAAGATATTAGACAGCGATCAGGCTTACTTTTAATAGTAATTGGAGTAGCAATGCTCGCATTTATACTTGGAGATTTTATGCAATCTCAAAGATCAGGTTTTAGTGGGAACCCTTATATTGGAGAGATTTCTCAGAAAGAGATTTTAGGAGAAGATTTTGAATTAAGAGTTCAAGAAAGAGTTAATAATCTTAAAGCTCAGAATCAGGATCCGAATTTAACCTTTGATGACGAAGCATTATCTTCAATAAGAGATCAGATTTGGAATGAATATATTCAAGAATACGTTATGCAAAGTCAATTTGATGAATTAGGAATTGATATTATTGATAAAGAATGGTTTGAATTAATACAGGGTGAAAATGTTCATTCTCAAATTGCAAGTATACCTGATTTTCAGAATCCAAATACAGGAAATTTTGATCCAGATATTATGGTTGGTTTTTTAAAACGTATTGTAGATAATCCAAATGATCCTAGTAGATCTTTCTGGATAGAATATCAGGATAATATGTACAATATTTTGTTAAATGAGAAGTACAATTCTTTGGTTTTTAAAGGTTCTTTTGTAACATCAATTGAGGCTAAGAATGATTACAACGAAAATATTAGATCAGCAACTTTCAATTATGTCTCTATACCACTAAATGCTATTCAGGACAGTATGATTCAAGTTTCTGAGAAAGAAATCAAAAAATATTATAAGCAAAATATCAATAACTATCAAGAGAAGGAAGAGAGTAACGATATAGACTTTGTTCAATTTCTTGTAGAAGCATCAACAGAAGATGATTTAAATACTAAAAGTGATCTAGAAAGTATTAAAGAGGATTTTGCTAATCATAGCAATCCAGCTTTCTTTGCCAATAGAAATTCTGAGAGAGACAATGCATATTTTTATTTTTCAAGTTCTAAACTTTTTGAAGATACTACCTGGAATTCATTATTAGACATGCAAGAAGGTGAAGTTCTTGGTCCTTATAAAACTCAAGATGGAGCATATAGAATTTCGAGAATTATAGAAAGTGAGAGCCGTCCAGATTCTATACAAGTAAGGCATATTATGATGACTCCATCTCAGGAAATGAATTTAGAAGTAATCGATAGTATTCTTAATGCATGTAAAATTGAAGTTGAAAATGGAAAAGACTTTGGGTTGTTAGCTCAAAAATATTCTCAAGACAAGGTTTCTTCTATAAGAGGAGGAGAGTTGTCATATTGGATATCTGAAAATCCAACTAAACTTTGTTCTGGTCAACAGAAGTTGATAAATTACAATTTTGAAAATGCGGCTTTTGAATTGAATCAAGAAGAGCTAAAAATTGTTAATACAGGATCTGCTCTACACCTGATTCAGGTTATCAAAAGAAGTAGGTCCGCGGATAAGTATAAGGTTGGATATATTGATTTTTTTGTTAGCCCTGGAGATTTAACATATAAAAATTATTGGAAACAGGCTACAGATTTTGCAGGAGAGCTTTTAAGCAATTCTTCAGTTACATTTGATAGCCTTGTTTTTATGAAGGATTACTTAAAAAGAAATGCTAGTAAAGTTAGATTGAATCAGCAAAATGTCCGTGGTTTAAATGATTCTAGAATTTTAGTACAGTGGATGAATAATTCTCAAGAAGGTGAAGTTTCAAAAGTTTTAGAAATCGGAAATTCTTTTGTAGTTGCAAAATTAGTTAAGAAGTATAAAGAAGGGGATATTCCTTTAGAGGATGTTAGAGAAGAGGTTATAGCAAAAATAAAACGTAAGAAGAAATATGAACTAGTTAAAGAAAAAATCGCATCTGCAAGTTCTTTAGAAGATATAGCAAAAATTTATGAGATAAATGTAGTAAAAGAAAATTCGGCAAATATGAAAAATCTTGTTTTAGATGGGTCTTCTTATGAACCAGAATTAATGGGAGCTGTTTTTGGTGCTGAAGCGAATAAGATTTCTAGTTTAATTGAAGGGCGAAATTCTTTTTTTGTAGTTATGAAGAATCAGGAAGATGAATACAAGCAAACTGGTGATTTTTCACAACAAAGAGATCAAATTGTACAGAGCATGAAATCTTACACTTCTACAGCTGCGTATAATAGTTTAAAAGAAAAGGCTAATATATCTGACCGAAGACATAATTTTTACTAACCTATCTAAGAATTTGCAATCGGTATGAATCAAGATTAAGAAATATAAATAACAAGATTGTAAATCCTAATAATGAGGACCCACCATAACTAATAAACGGTAATGGTATTCCGATTACTGGAACGAATCCAATTGTCATACCAATATTAATTATAAAATGGAAGAATAATATACAAGCTACACTATATCCATATATTCTGCTCAGATTGGATCTCTGTCTTTCCGATAGATATAGTATACGATAAATTAAAGAACAGAAGGTCAATACAAATACTAAACTCCCAAAAAACCCCCACTCCTCACCAATTGTGCAAAAAATAAAATCAGTGCTTTGTTCAGGAACAAAATCAAATCTTGTTTGAGTTCCGTTTAAGAATCCTTTTCCAAAAAAACCACCAGAGCCAATAGCAATTTTCGATTGAATAAGATTATATCCAGCACCTTGAGGGTCTATTTTTTTACCTAAAAGAACATCAATTCTTTCTATATGATGGTTTTTTAAAACATTTTGATGGACATAGTTTATAGAAAAAATCAATAGGATTCCAGTAAGATAAATTTTAATTATTTTAACTATCTCTATTTTTGTTTTTTTTGAAACAACAAAAATTGAAAATGTTAAAATTGTAAAAGCTAGTATTAAGGTAAGTTCTTTAATTAACATACACATAATAAAAAGAAAAATTAATAATAGCCCAGAAACAATGATTTTGCTTGACATCCCCTCTCTATATAAAACAATTGCAAACGAGGTAAATACTAGAGCTGTTCCTAAATCATTTTGTAGTACAATAAGAATAAATGGAACAAGAATCAAGATATAAGGTTTTAGCTTATCATATATACCATCCTGTTTTCTGCTCGATATCTCCAGGTATTTAGCTAGAGCTAAAGCAGTAGCAAATTTCGAGAATTCTGATGGTTGTATTTTAAAACTTCCTATTGAAAACCAAGAGGTTGCTCCAGAGGTTGTTTCTCCAAAGAATAAAACAATTATTAAAAGAAAAAGAATAAGGAAGTAAAAAATAAAAGATAAAGAATCAAAGAATTTCCAATCAATTATTAATATTATAAATGCAATAAAAAAAGATAGCCCTATGAACATAAGTTGCTTCATATGCAAGCTCCCATTATTCAGAAATGTAATATAATCATCATTATATTCAGATGCATATATGTTAAACCAGCCAAACAACACTAATACAAGATAAAGAGCTATGGTAGTTATATCAATATTGTCAAATATGTTTTTTGCCTTTCTCATTCAGCCACTTTATTTACAATATGATTTTCTAAATTCAGACTTCCTACTTTTTTATTTAAGTAATATTCAATCATTAATGCCCCTATTGGCGCTGCCCATGTTGAGCCCCAACCCTGATTCTCTACATATACTGCTATTGCAATTTTTGGATTTACTTTAGGAGCAAAAGCAATAAAGATAGAATGATCTTCTCCCTTACTATTTTCAGCTGTTCCGGTTTTTCCACAGATAGATATGCTATCATTATAAATATTAAATGCGGTTCCATGTTTATTTTTTACAGACATTTCCATGCCATTAATTATCTGCTCAAAATAATCGCTAGGAATTGGACTGTATTTTTTTTCTAAAAAACTACTATCAATCTCAACGCTATTACCTATGGATTTAACAATATGAGGAGTGATGTAATAGCCTCTATTTGCAATAATTGATGTCATATTAGCCATTTGAATTGGAGTTAAAAGAAGCTCTCCTTGACCTATTGCCATAGATATTATTGTTCCTGAGTTCCATCTCTTTTCTCCATAGCGTTTATCAAAGTAACTAACATTAGGTAGGAATCCTTTTCTGCCAGAAACAAAGTCATTATTCATCCAATCTCCAATACCAAAACCTTTTACATTTTTTTCCCAAGAAACATACGCAGCAGATGACTCATTAAATGATTCAAAATAATCTTGAAAAATTTGACAAAACAAAGAATTGCAAGAGATAGCTATCCCATCCTCAAGAGATATTGGAGATTTATGAGGATGACACCCAACCGGCTTTCTCCCTCCGTAATCATACGATCCTGAGCATTCATATAACATATCTGATTTAATCTTCCCAGAAGCTAAAATGACTAAGCTATTTAATAATTTAAATGTTGATCCTGGAGGATATTCTCCAAGTAGAGCTCTATTAAATAGAGGTTTTTTTTTATCTTGTATAAGTTTCTTAAAACTAGAAGATCTTTTTCTTCCAAGTAAATCGTCAAGACTATAAGTAGGTGAAGAGATTAACGATAAAATCTCTCCAGTTGTAGGCTCTATTGCTACTATAGAGCCTATTTTGTTTCGCATCAAATCTTCTCCATATTTTTGCAGTTTAATATCAAGTGTTGATACAATATTTTTCCCTGAAATAGCTGTACTGTCATAATCTCCATTATTAAATTTACCCTGTACTTGATTATGAACGTCAACAAGCTTTATAGATAATCCTTTTTTACCTCTTAGGTATTTCTCATATGCAGCCTCTATTCCTGTTAACCCAACAAGATCCCCTTTGGTATAATATTTATCTTTAATCTCCTTTTCTTTATCTATTTCTCCCATATAGCCAATCACATGTGCGCCACAAGAATAATTGTATTTACGCATATTCATTGTTCTTAAAAAAAATCCAGGATACTGATATAACTTTTCTTGTAGATTCGCTGCAGAAACATGATCAATTTGCTTTAAAAAAATACTTTCTCTATAATTAGAATAATTTTTAGCTTCATTAATTTTAATTAGCACTTCTTCTTTTTGAATATCAAGCAAATTAGCAAAAGCTAATGTGTCGACTATTTCAATTTCTCTAGGGATAATCATTAAATCATAAGAAGGTTTATTACTTACTATAATTATACTATCCCTATCATATATAAGCCCTCGTTGAGGTTGCTGTATTTCGTATCTTAAAACATTATTTTTAGCAGAAAATTTATATTGCTTATTAATAACCTGTATATAAAATAACTTAATTATATATACAACTATAATTATTAAAAAACCTATAGATATAAAGCCATGTCTTATCTTAAACTTTCTCATTCTTTTTTGTAGTATAGTAACTGAGTTATTATAATTAATATAATAGTAATTAAACTACTTAAAATTATTTTTAGAATCAAATTAAAAAACAAATCAAAACTTACATGTTCAATAAAAAAAAGGGATCCATGATGAATTATAGTTAAAATAGAAGAGTATAAAATAAAATTACGAAATCCCACTTTGTGCATTACCAGTTCATCTTGATCATTCAATATATTAGTAGGTATTGTTATTTTTGTTAACCATGGTTTTATAAAAGAAATTAAAACACAAGCCGTTGAATGATAACCAATAGTTCCAGAAAATATATCGATTAAAAAACCTACAATGAAACCATTTATAAGTAAATACCATTTTGGAGTGTTTTTTGGCAAACTAATAATTAGAATAATATACAGATAGGGATTAATGTATGAAGCAAACATTATTTGATTCAGTAGATATACTTGTATTAGGATAAATATAAAAGCTGAAAAAATGTATTTCTTAACATATCTATTCATCAGCTCTGCTTTCTAGATTAGATATTTCTTTTTTCTGAGATGAAGAAACAACATAAACAAAATCCAAAGCATTTAAGTCTTCAAAAAAACCAACTTTTAACATGTATTTTCCATTTTTTTTATCCGCCCCCCATGATATTATGCTTCCAATATTTATATCTTTTGGAAAAATAGTTCCATATCCACTTGAACAAATTGTATCTCCAATCTTGACACTCACATGTTCAGGTATATCTAAAATTTGACCTTCTTGATAATTAAACCCATTCCATTTAAGAAATCCTGAGTTTCTTTGTTTCTTTAACTTAACGCTAATTACTGACTTCTTGTGCAATATTGATAATACTAGAGAGTAATTTTCACTCACAGAGTACACTATTCCAACAATACCATTTTCTGTTATGACTCCCATACCTTTTTGTATTCCCTGGAATTTTCCTTTATCGATGGTTAAATAATTATTTCTTTTATAAACGGAATTATTAATTACTTGTGCTGACCTATAAATATAGTCATTATTATAATTTATATCGATATTCTGACTTTTCTTTGAAAGCAAGGAGTGTAGTTTTGCATTTTCATCAGAAAGATACTCATTCACATCTTTTAATCTAAAATAGCTAATGATATTTTTATAGTAATGGTTAATCTTAGACACATTTTCTTGAGAATGAATAAACAATTTATAATTATGAAAATCATTATTTTTAATGAGCATATAAATCGAAAGACTCTCTATAAGTACAAATAACAATAGAAAATGATACAGCTTGATAAATCGTAAAAGATTAGACATCTGAATTTAATTAACCACTATTCTATCGAATTAGAAATGTATAATTATCAGTATTTTTTAAAGCAATACCTGTTCCTCTTGCAACTGCTCTTAATGGATCTTCAGCAACATAAACCGGTAAATTAGTTTTACTTTCAATTCTTTTATCCAGGCCTCTTAACATAGAACCCCCACCTGTTAAATACAATCCAGTATTATATATATCTGCAGATAAAGCTGCAGGAGTTTCAAATAAAGCCCTGCCTATAGCTCCTTCAATTTGCTCTATAGAATTATTTAGGCATCCGGCAATTTCTTTATATGTTACAATAATCTCTTTTGGTATACCGCTCATCAAATCTCTACCATGAACAGCATAATTTGGAGGAGGATCATCTAATTCTGTTAACGCAGATCCAACATGAATTTTTATTTCTTCCGCCATCACATCACCAACAGCAATATTGTGACGAACTTTCATATAATTTTTAATATTATCGGTAAATTCATCTCCAGCTACTCGAATCGATTTATCTGTAACAATTCCCCCAAGAGAGATTACGGCAATTTCTGTAGTTCCTCCGCCAATATCTATAACCATATTTCCTTTTGGTTCTAAAACATCGATTCCAATTCCAATTGCTGCAGCCATTGGCTCATGTATAAGCCAAACATCTTTTGCCCCGGCATGTTCTGCAGAATCTATAACAGCTCTTTTCTCAACTTCAGTCACTCCTGAAGGAATGCAAACTACCATTTTTAATGAAGGAGAAAAAATAGACCTTTTCTTTGGAATCATTTTAATGAACCCTCTAATCATTTGCTCGGAAGATTGAAAATCAGCAATTACCCCATCTTTTAATGGACGAATCGTTTCTATTTCTCGATGAGCCCTTCCGTGCATATATTGTGCTTTCTTTCCTATTGCAATAACTTCACCTGTTTTAACGTTTTTAGCAACTATTGAAGGCTCATCAACAACTACCTTGTCATTGTAAATAATAAGCGTATTAGCGGTTCCAAGGTCAATCGCTATAGCTTCTTGCATAAAATCAAATAAACCCATAGTTAAAAAGATTAATGTTTAAAATGTCTTGTTTTTGTCATTACCATACTCATACCCACTTTATTACAAAAATTAATTGATAAATCATCTTTGATAGATCCGCCAGGCTGAACCACTGCACTGATTCCTTCTTTTTCTGCAATTTCTACGCAATCAGAAAACGGGAAGAAGGCATCTGATGCCATAACAGCATTATTTAGCTCAAAATCAAATTTCTTTGCCTTTCTTATAGCTTGCTTTAAAGCGTCAACTCTTGAAGTCTGCCCAACTCCACTAGCTAATAATTGCTTATTCTTAACTAATACAATTGCATTGGATTTAGTGTGCTTACATATTTTTGAAGCAAATTCTAAATCAATAATTTGAGATTGACTCGGAGCCGTATTTGTAACAATCTGCATGTTATCTTTTCCATCCGTAATATTATCTTTATCTTGATAAAGAATTCCATTTAAGACTGTTTTCGTTTGATTCGATATTAACGATTTCTCCTTTTGAATAAGGATTACGCGATTTTTTTTAACCCTTAAGAGTTCCAGTGCATTCAAATCATAATTCGGAGCAATTATAACTTCATAAAATAGAGAGTTAATTTTTTCAGCAGTTTTTAGGTCAACAGTACTATTTGTTATTAAAACTCCGCCAAAAGCAGATATCGGATCACCTGCTAAAGCACCATCCCATGCATCACTTAAAATTTCCCTGCTAGCTAGACCACAAGCGTTATTATGTTTTAAGATTGCAAAAGTAGTCTCTTTAAATTCAGCAATAAGATTAATTGCCGCGTCAATATCTAATAGATTATTATATGATAGCTCTTTTCCATTAACCTGTTCTATAATTTCATTAAGATTTCCGAAGAAAATACCCTTTTGATGTGGGTTTTCTCCATAACGTAAAATTTTATGTTTACGTATACTCTGTTTAAAAGCAATTTCCTTCTCATTGAAATAGTTGAAAATATGCGTATCGTATTCAGAAGTAATATTGAATGCTTTTTCTGCAAAAAATCTTCTGATTTCAAGCGTAGTTTTATTACCATGAGTTTCCATTATTTTTAAGAGATCTTGATATTGATTTTTTTCTGAAATTACTACGACATCCTTATAATTTTTTGCTGCAGCTCTAATCAATGATACTCCTCCTATATCTATCTTTTCAATAATTTCGTCCTCAGGCCCTTGCTCAGCAACTGTTTTTTGAAAGGGATAAAGGTCAACGATAACAATATCAAATGTAGGTATTTCATATTTTTTTAGTTCGTTTTCTGATTTAGAACACTCTCTTTTGGCTAAAATACCACCAAAAATTTTAGGATGAAGTGTCTTGACTCTACCTTCTAAGATAGATGGATATGTTGTAACACTTTCAATACTACAAACGGGAAAACCATTATCCTCTATGTATTTTTTTGTACCTCCAGTTGAATAAATAGATATATTTAACTTACATAGCTGCTCAACAATAGACTTTATCCCGTTTTTATTATAAACAGATATTAAAGCATTTTTTATAATTTTTTTTCCTTTCATCAGATAGACATTCACTTATAGTGCAAGTTTACCCAAAAGGATGTCAAAATTCAAGTACTTGGGGCGTAAATAATTAAAGTGTTAATAACTTTTGTTTATTTTTGATTTTTCATAATTTTATATCTTTGAGTTTTAAAAAAATCCATACTTTTTTTCAAATATTTAATGAAGGATTAAGATTTACTTGGCAATCAATAATTTCAAATAAACTAAGAACCTTTTTGTCACTACTAGGAATTACAATTGGAATTATTTCAATTATATCTGTTTTTACTATTGTAGACTCTTTAGAAAAAAATATCAAACAAAGAATAGATAGCTTAGGCGATAATGTGATTTATGTAGGAAAATGGCCTTGGGGTTCATCAGGAGAATATGAATGGTGGAAGTTTTTTAATAGACCCGAACCTGATTTTAATGAGTTTAGAATTTTAAAAACAAGATCCAATCTTTCAAAGGAGATTGCGTTTTCTTTTGATAGAAGTACATATATTAAAAAAAACAACACTACACTTGAAGAAGTTGTGGTCAAAGGAATTACTTATGATTACGCAAAAATCCTTAATCTAAATTTTGATTTAGGAAGATATTTTACACAAAATGATATAATGCAAGGAAAAAATTATGCAATCATAGGTTATAATTTATGTCAAGCATTATTTGATGGATTAGATCCAATTGGAAGTGAAATAAAAGTTGGAGACACATACGTTAAAGTTATTGGTGTTTTAGAAAAAGAGGGAGAGAGTATAGTGGGAGAATCTCAAGATAACATGGTTTTATTACCTTACTTTTATGCTAAAAGGTTTTTAAAAGTTGAAGGAAGCGACCCTGCAATTATGATTACCCCTATAGATGGAATTTCGAATGCTGAGTTAAAGGGAGAGATAAAAAATATCATAAGAAGTATAAGAAGAATAAGGCCAATAAGCGAAGACAATTTTGCATTAAATGAAGCGAGTATTATTGCTCAGGGGTTAGAAAAATTATTTCGTATTATTAATATTTCAGGATGGATTATCGGAGGCTTTTCTATATTAGTTGGTGGTTTTGGTATTGCCAATATAATGTTTGTTTCTGTTAAAGAAAGAACAAAGATTATAGGAATTCAGAAAGCATTAGGGGCAGAAAACTTCTTTATCTTGCTTCAGTTTTTATTAGAGTCAATTTTTTTATGCATAGTAGGGGGAATATTAGGAATAGCTATTGTCTGGATTCTCTCAATTATTGCAAGTAATCTAGTTGAGCTAGACTTATATTTAGGACTTAATAATATCATTTTAGGATTGTTCATTTCCGTTATTATAGGAATTTTAAGTGGATTTTTTCCTGCATACACAGCATCTAAGATGGATCCGGTAGACGCAATTCGTCAGTAGTTATTTAGCCATAATAATTTCACATGTTTTTAAAGCAACAGTCAGATTAATCACATTTTTTATCAGTATAAATCTTTTATCTTTTACTTCTTTTAACTCGAATTTATCAGGATTAGACTTTAACAAATTAAGAATGCTTTCAAATCTATCAGATTCATAAAATTTATCTTTTGATATAAAGTAACCATACATTTTACTATCTCTTAAAACTATTCTTTCAAATCCAATTTCAACACCTCTCCATTTTAACCTTGATGCATTAAACAGTCTAAATACAGAATTAGGAATTTTACCAAATCTATCTTCTAATTCTTTTGTTAGAACTTCTATGTCATTTTCATTTTTAAATGAGTTAATGATTTTATATATCTTGAACCTTTCAGATGTATTGTCAATATAATCATTTGGTATTAGCATTTCTAAATCAGTTTCTATCTGACATTCTTTTAATGTCAATTCATCATTGTTTTGTTTGAATAATTTCTGAAACTTTTCTTCTTTTAACTCAATAACAGCTTCATTAAGTATTTTTTGATATGTTTCGAACCCTAATTGATTAATAAATCCACTTTGATCTGCCCCTAACAAATCACCCGCCCCTCTAATATCTAAATCTCTCATTGCTATATTAAATCCGCTTCCTAAGTTTGTAAATTGCACTAACGCATTTAATCGTTTTCTGGAAACATCAGAAATTGTATGTATTGGTGGGCTGATAAGATAACAGAATGCTTTTTTATTTGATCTCCCAACCCTTCCTCTCATTTGATGCAAATCACTTAATCCAAAGTTATGAGCATTATTAATAATGATAGTATTCGCATTTGGTATATCTAGGCCATTTTCAATAATTGTTGTTGACACCAAAACATCAAATTCCCCTTCAATAAAAGCAAGCATTAATTCTTCAAGATTATTACCCTTCATTTGCCCATGAGCAGTTTTAATTTTAGCTTTTGGGCAAATTCGATTTAACAGCTCAGCTATTTCTTTAATATTTTGTATTCGATTATGTACAAAGAAAATCTGCCCATTCCTTTCCAATTCATATGATATAGCTTGCTCTAAATTTTTTTCATTAAAAGAAAGAAGTCTTGTTTCTATAGGCTGTCTATTAGAAGGAGGAGTATTCATTATTGACAAATCTCTTGCCCCCATTAATGAAAACTGTAATGTTCTAGGTATAGGAGTTGCACTTAAAACTAATGTATCTAAAGTAGATTTCATATTTTTAAGTTTCTCTTTAACATTGACTCCAAATTTTTGCTCCTCATCTATTATTAACAATCCTAAATCTTTAAAAATTATATCTTTACTAATTATTTTGTGTGTTCCAATTAATATGTCAATTGTTCCGTTTTGTAGATTTTTTATAATTTCTTTTTGTTCTTTTTTAGTTCTGAATCTATTAATATAATCTACTTTACATGGAAGAAACTCTAATCTTTTTTTAAATGTTTTAAAATGTTGAAGGGCTAAGATAGTTGTTGGAACTAAAATAGCAACTTGTTTGTTGTCAGCAACAGCTTTAAAAGATGCTCTTATAGCTATTTCTGTCTTTCCAAAACCAACATCTCCACAAATTAATCTATCCATGGGACTTGAGTTTTCCATATCTTCTTTAACTGACTTTGTAGCAGAAATTTGATCATCAGTCTCTTTATATATAAATGATGACTCTAATTCATGTTGTAAATAACTGTCACTTGAAAAAGAATAGCCAGATTTCATTTTTCTTTCCGCATATATCTTTATTAAGTTAAAAGCTATTTCTTTTACTTTCTTTTTGGCATTGTTTTTTTTCTGCACCCATAAGGAAGAGCCTAATTGACTTATTTTTGGAGCAACACCTTCTTTTGATGAGAATCTTGCTATTTTATGTAAAGAATGTATATTGGTATAAAGAATGTCATCATTTTTATAGAGTATTTTGATTACCTCTTGTTTATTTTCATTCTTTTTTATCTTATGTAATCCAGCAAATTTTCCTATACCATAGTCAATATGAGTTACAAAATCTCCAATCTTTAAATCAGTTAGCTCTTTTATAGTCACAGCTTGTTGATTATTAAATTTTTGTTTAATCGTAGCCTTATGGTATCTGTTATAAATTTGATGATCTGTGTAAATGGCTAATTTATTCTCAATATCAATAAACCCTTCCTTAATAGTATCGTTAAAACATATATGATCTACATTTTCTGTTGTGTTTTGGAATATTTTATTCAGATGATATGCTTGATCATTTGATGAGCATAAAATAATATTTTTAAAACCTAAATCACGATTCGATGCCATATCAGAGATTAATAAATCTATTTTTTTATTAAAATCAAGTATCGGTTTACAGGAATAGTTGATTTTTTTACTATTTCTAAAGTAAGGTGTATTTGAAAATTCAACTAATCGAAAATCTTCTAATTTGGAGCAAAAATCTTCACTATTTAAAAATGAATTTTTTAAATAAGCCACTCTCTCTTTTTGGTTTATTTTATTATCGTAATATTCTGAATCAATATAATTTTCCTGTAAAATTTTTTTGGTATATGATATGTTTTCTATCCAAACCACATGATCCTTTGAAAAATGATCTAGAATACTAACTTTCTCATTAATCTTACTTGAGTTAAAATTAAATAGTATCTCTGCCCGATCATGTGTGTCTATTGATAGTTGATTTCTAACGTCAAAGGTTCGTATACTTACTATGTTATTATCATTATATTCTATTCTGAATGGATTTTCATTAACGTAAGAATAGATATCTATAATTCCTCCTCTTATTGAAAACTGTCCTGGATCTATCACAAAATCTACTAAAATGAAGCCCATTTTTATTAACCTTTCTTCTAATTGATCTATACTTTTACCTTTTCCTTTATTAATTATTAGTGTATTTCTTTCAATTGATTTTTTTGATGATACCTTTTCAGATAAAGCCTTTGCATAAGTGATGAAAATTGTTTTTTCTGATTTATTAAGGCAACTAATAATTTCTGCTTTTTGAGGATTGCTCCGTTCTTCTTTTTTATTAGTTGAGTCAGGATTTTTTTCAGTTGATGGGTAGAAAAGAGCTTTTTGAGTTATAAATTTTTCAATATCATTTAAAAGGTAAATAGCATCTTCTTTGTTATTAAGAATAAAAGAATGAGAATTTTCTTTAGAACAGATTAAAGATGATGCTATGATGGATAAAGCTGAACCTGCAAGACCAGTTAATTGGATTTTAGAATTAGTTTTATCTAATTCTTCTTTTATTTTTTTTACACTAACCGATTCTGCTAGCTGATCTTGAAAGAATTCCCTCACTTAACTAATTTATTGCATAAATCTCTTTTATCATTTCTGTATACCAGTCTTGTTGTAAGTTAAATGGTTTTCCTCCTCTTATTCTTTTAAAATCTATACAGCTAATAACGTTATTGAAATCCTCATCTTTACCTACAACGCCATTTTTCCCTTGAATTGCACATTCAACAGCTTTATTTGCAGTTTCAAATATTAAATCTAGATCTTCTTTATTTGGTTTCGCGCTTCGGCTAAAATATCCACTTTTCTGAATCAGGACTTTATTTGCATTTAATTTTTTCTTCAACTTTCTTGCAAACCATTCTCCTGGATTTAAATCATCTAATCGAACATGCCCAAATGCATCTTTTAAAATTTCTACTCCTGATTTTTTCATATCAGCTATTATTGTTTCGAGACCAGCTCCTTCACTAAGAAATACATTTACACAGTCATATTTATTCATTATACCATTTAGGCGCCTGCATTCCTTTTCTAAATTAATATTAACTTCAGGAAGAAATACTGCATGAATATCCCATTTTTCTTTTTTTAGATTAAGACTGTTTACAAATCTTTTCTTTTTTAATCGGTTACGATAGATATATGCAGTGGCTGCCGTAAGCCACCCACAATTTCTACCCATAACTTCATGTATAATTAATTGCCTATCACTTGTAGTATTTTCATTTACAATATTTTCAAAAAAGATAGCCCCTTGTTCTGCTGCAGTAGCCGCTCCAAGCGTCTTAGCTAAAGGATACACATCATTATCGATTGTTTTAGGGATTCCAACGACTGTTAAGTCGTAATCATTTTCTTTTAAGTAATTACATAAATCTGCAGCTGTTGTATTTGTATCATCTCCACCTATAGTATGTAAAATTGTAACCCTGTCTTTTAGTAATTGATTTGCAGCAATTTCTAGAGGATTTTGTCCCTTTTTTATATATCCGTTTTTAATACAATCAGATATGTTGGTTAATTTAACCCTGCTATTACCTAGAACGCTGCCACCAAATTCATATAAAATATTCGTCTCTTTTTTCAAGTTCTTAGAAAACTTAATTGATTTTCCTAATAAAAGCCCTTTATAACCATTTAAATAACCAATAATTTCTACATCAGTAAATTTACTAAGATAATTTTCTACTAGCTTTCCAATTGAGGCTGTTAAGCAGGGAGCAATACCTCCAGCAGTTAAGAATGCAACTTTCATTTATTCATTAAATTTCTTTTACAAATATCGTTTTTTTTATTCTCATTATATGATAAAACAATTGTTAACTTTGTCTTTATATTTAATATCATGCAAGTTATATATAAGTTTGGTGGAGCCTCAATAAAAGACGCAGATTCAATCAAGAATGTACTAGAAATTGTACAAGAAAGGAAAATAGATAAACTCTATATTATTTTTTCTGCTATAGGAAAAGTTACAAATATGCTTGAAGAATTAGTTGATCTGTACGCTTCTTTTCAAGATACCAGCACTCAGTTGTCTAAGATAAAAAAATTCCATTATAATATTATGGATCAACTTTTTTCAAGAGACGATAAGGTTTTTGAGGTTATTAATAACTTGTTTATTGAAATTGAATGGATTCTTGAAGAAGAATATAATTCAGAATACGATTACAATTATGATCAAATTGTATCTGTTGGAGAGTTATTGTCTACAAATATTATGAGTGCTTATCTTCAAAAAAATGATTGTACAAATACTTTGATAGACGCTAGAGATATCATAAAAACTAATGATAATTTTAGAAGTGCAGATATTGATTGGGATCTTACCGAATCATCTATAAGAACGATTAAAGAAAGCGATATAATGATAACTCAAGGCTTTATTGGCTGTACTAAGCAAAATTCTACAACAACTTTAGGAAGAGAAGGTTCAGATTTTACTGCTGCTATATTAGCATATTTATTAGATGTATGCGAATTAGTAATATGGAAAGATGTACCCGGTATATTAAATGCAGACCCTAGATTTTTTAATAAAACACAAAAGTTTAAAATTTTACCATTCGAAGAGGCAATAGAGTTAGCATTTTACGGAGCAAAAGTTATTCATCCAAGAACTATTCAGCCACTAAAGAAAAAGTCTATCCCTCTAACTGTAAAATCTTTTATAGACTTAAAATCATCAGGAACAGTTATAAAAAAAACAAATAAAATTGAACCAGCTGTTCCTTCTTATATTGTTAAAGAAGATCAGGTTTTAATATCTATATCAGATAAGAGTTTAGATTTTATTATTGAAAAACATTTAAGTTCAATTTTTTCCTTGTTTTATGATAATGGAATTAGGGTAAACATGATGCAAAATTCTGCAGTGAGTTTTTCAGTTTGTGTGGATAATGACAAACATAAAATTCCTAATTTGTTGGACATACTAAATAAAAAATTCGATGTATATTATAATCAGGATTTAACTTTAATTACAATTAGACATTATACTGATTTGATAGTTTCTGATTTTCTAAAAGGAAGAGATATCATTCTTGAGCAAAGAACACGTAGCACTCTACAGTTGATCATGAAATCGGGTAATCTTTTTTAATAATAAATCTGCAATTTTTCTACGACTTTCGTGTGTCCATCCTGCTATGTGAGGGGATAAGATTGTTTTTCTAGAGCTCATTAAATATCGCAATTCGTTAGATTCTTGCGATATACTCTCGAAAGATATATTCTCAAAGGGAAGAACATCTAAGCATGCCCCAAGTATCTTGTTAGATTCAAATGATTGAATGAGATCTCGAATGTTTATACATTTACCTCTAGATGTATTGATAATATAAAATGGCCGTTTCATTTGAGAAATAAAATGCTTATTTATCAAATTTTCTGTTTCTTTAGTAAGAGGAACATGTAGACTGACAACATCTGCATTTTCAAAAATGTCAGATAAAGAAGATTCGTGTTGGAAATCTTTTTTGTACTTATCATAAGCTAAAATTTTAACCCCAAAACCACTTAGAATAGATGCTATTTTAGATCCAGTATTTCCATATCCAATAATTCCAAAGACCTTCCCTTTTAGTTCTACGCCTCTATTTTCCTCCCTCCTCCATAATCCTTTTTTTACTTCAAGATTTGCATTATTTAAATTGTTGAATAAAGATAAAAGCATTCCAATCGCATGCTCTGAAACAGCTTGCGCATTTCCCTCTGGAGCATTTATGCATTTAATTTGTTTATCTTTACAAAAATCCAAATCAATATTTTCAAGACCAGATCCTGCTCTAGCTATAAACTTTAAATTTGATGCTGATTTTAAAAAATCTTTATCAAGTTTAAATCTACTTCGAATAATAATTCCATGATATTTATCTATTTTTTTACATATATCATTTTTCTCAGACTCATAGTCTTCATGACAAATAAACGATAAACTTTTTAACCCTTTTTTTAAAATTGGATGCACTTTATCCAGAAAAAGAACCCTCATTCTCATTTAAATTATGTTAAAATCTTGATACTAATATAAAAATAAATGAATAGACCAAAAACATCATTCACTGTAGTTATAAATGGTCCAGTGGCTAGTGCGGGATCAATCTTATTTCGATATAAAAATATTGGTATAAAAGTTCCAAAAAGAGCTGCAAAGATAATTACCGTAAGAAGTGATATGCTAACAGAAATCGCTAATAAAAAACCGTCATCAAATGGAAAAAAAAGTAAGATGGTCGCAAAGATTAATAATGAACATATTAATCCATTTATTATTGCTACAATTAACTCTTTTAATAATCTACTGAGTAGATTATTCGCTTTTAAAGAATTATTGGCTAATCCTTGAACAATTATTGCTGCAGATTGGACGCCTACATTTCCTCCCATTGCAGCAATCAAGGGAATAAAGAATGCTAATTGTAAGTTTTGATTAGTAATTTCAAATCCATTAATAATTCCTGCTCCAAACACACCACCTAACAACCCTATTAATAACCATGGCAATCTTGCACGAGTTATAAGCCATATATTATCACTAGAATCAACATCTTCAGTTATACCTGATGCCATTTGATAATCTTTCTCAGCTTCCTCCTTAATAATCTCCATAACATCATCAGCTGTAATCCTGCCAATTAATTTATTTTCATCGTCAATAACAGGAAGTACAACAAGATTGTATTTATTCATTGTATTTGCGACAATTTCACGACTTTCCATTGCTTTAATTGAAACAATATTCTTTTTAACTATTTTTTCAATTTGAGTATTTGATTCAGAAATCAAAAGTTGTCTAAGTGATAATGTTCCTACCAATTCATTGCTATTATTTACTACATAAACGGTATGTATCTTTTTTATTTTTGTAGCTTGCTTACGCATTTCAATTAAACATTCTTTAGTACTCCAATTTTCATTTACTGCAATTAGCTCTTTTGCCATTAAGGATCCAGCTGAATTTTCTTGGTATGAAAGAAGGTCTGTAATTGTGTTAAAATATTCTTCATCTTCAATATATGAAAGAACTTTTTCTTGCTTTTCATCGGAAAGATCTCCTATTAAATCTGCAGCATCATCTGATTCAAGATTGTCAATAACTTCTTTAGCGATTTCTTTTTCTGACAATTCTGATAATAATGAGTCTCTCACCTCATCTTCAACTTCAACAATTACATTTGCTGATTTTTCTTTTTCAATTAATTCAAATAAAAATTGCGCCTCACCCTCATTAAGAGCTTCTAGTATATCCGCTATATCTGAAGGATGAACATTTTTTAGTAGACTATTTATTTTATTATTATCTTTATTATGAATAAGATTAGATAAGTAAGCTATAAACTTTTCATTTAACTCAAATTTATCGGACATAGTTAGTTAGCTTTATAAAATCTTCAACGCTTAATTGTTCGGCTCTTTTTAACAATAAATGTCTTGTATCGCCATTATCTTCAAAGGTAAATTTTTTTAAAGCATTTCGCAATAATTTACGTTTTTGATTAAATCCAGATTTTATTATTTTAATAAACTTATCTTCATTACATTCTAATTTTTTACGCTGATTTCTCACTAATTTAATTACTCCAGATTCCACTTTTGGTGGAGGGGAGAAGTTTTCAGATGTTACTTTAAAACAGTATTCTACATGATAAAACGCCTGAATAAGAACACTTAGGATACCACGTTTTTTCCCTTGCATACATGTAACTCTCTCGGCTATTTCATGCTGAAACATGCCTATTACTTCAGCTATACAATCTCTATTTTCGTATATCTTAGATAATATTGGAGAAGAGATATTATATGGAAAATTTCCAATTAATGTAAAAGGCTTATCAAATACGTTATTTATATTTAAAATTAAAAAATCGTCTAAAATTATATTTTGTCTATACTTTTTTTTTAAAATATTTACACAATCTGGATCTATCTCAATAAGTTTTATTTTTGCTTTTTTCTTGATAATAAATTGCGTTAACACCCCTGTGCCTGGACCAACTTCTAAAATATTTTGAATTTTAGGGTTAATTAGAGAAGTAATTTTTTCTGCAATAATAAGATCTATCAGAAAATGTTGACCTAGATTTTTTTTAGCCTTTATAGGTTTGTGCATTTCTTTTTAAACGTTTAAAGAGTTCAGATGCAAATACAAAATCATTTAATTCTTTGTTTTCAGAATGTACTAATTGTTCTTTATTGCCGCTCCACCATATTTTTCCATTATAAATGTACGCTATTCTTTCGCCAATTTCCATTACCGAATTCATATCATGCGTATTAACAACAGTAGTAATATTATACTCTAGCGTAATCTCTTTAATCAAATTATCTATTAGTATTGCAGTTCTTGGATCAAGTCCTGAATTAGGCTCATCACATAGTAAATATTTTGGATTTAATGCGATTGCTCTAGCAATCGCCACCCTTTTAATCATTCCTCCACTTAGCTCTGATGGTAGGAGTTGATTTTTGTTTTTAAGATTTACTCTTTTGAGACAAAAGTTAACGCGATCTATTTTTTCTTCATTTGACTTATCTGTAAACATAGTTAGAGGAAACATTACGTTTTCTTCTACGGTCATATAGTCATATAATGCTCCTCCCTGAAATAAAACACCAACTTCTTGCCGCAACAAACGCTTTTCTTTTAAATTCATCAGATTAAACTCTTTGTCATCATAATATATACTTCCTTGACTTGCTTCGTACAATCCAATCAAGATTTTTAAAAGCGTTGTTTTCCCTGATCCACTTTCTCCAATAATTAGATTTGTTTTTCCTCTTTCAAAAGTATGAGAGATATCTTTTAAAACATGATTACTTTCAAAGTATTTGTGTATTGATTTTATTCTTATCATGATAAAAGAAGCTCAGTAAGTATGAAATTAAATAACAGTATTATAATACTACTATAAACCACAGCTTTAGTACTTGATCTCCCTACTTCTAATGCTCCTCCTTTTGTATGATACCCATAATAAGCAGAAACAGAAGTTATAATAAAGGCAAACACAATCGTTTTTAATAAGCAATAAGTAATAAAATAAGAATTGAACTCGTATTTCAATCCAAGAAAGAAGTCTGCAGTTGTAATGTCAGCAGCCAAACTTCCTATCCAACCACCAATCATTCCTATACCCATACTAATTACAACAAGCAAAGGAAAGAAAAGTAGGGAAGCAATAATTTTAGGTAAAATTAAGAAACAAGCAGAGTTAACCCCCATCATTTCTAAAGCATCAACTTGCTCTGTTACGCGCATAGTTCCTATTTCAGATGCAATATTCGACCCCACTTTACCAGCAAGAATTAGAGATAGCATAGTTGGAGAAAATTCAAGTATCAGAGAATCTCTGGTTGCCAAACCAATCAAATAACTAGGAAGTAATGGGTTTTGAAGATTAATAGCTGTTTGTATACTAACAACTGCACCTACAAATAATGAGATAACAACAACAATTCCCAGTGAGTTTAATCCTACCTTTTCAAACTCAATTATAAGTTGTTTAAAAAATAATTTACGTTTCGATGGCAGACTAAACACTTTACTTAACATGATAAAATAATCTCCTATATGCGTTAGTACAGATAACATGCTGGCTAATATATAAATTATTTAACTTTGCAAAATATGAAAGTATTTATTTTCTATTTGATTTTTTTATTTTCACTAATATCTTCATGTGGAATTTCTAAGAAAAAAAATTGCGATTGTCCCAACTTTTCAACAGAGCCAATCCAAAGGCATAATAGTTAAATTTCTTTAGATTAATATTTTAGAGTCATTCTAAATAATTAAATTTGCCATGCAAGATTATATTGATTTATTGATTAGTAAAAGAGCATTAGTTTTAATGGATTTATAGACATGGAATTTGATATTTGGTCATTTATTTTAGAGAATCTTGAATCAGCGGGTGCAATTGGTGGGTATGTTTCTATATCAATAATTGGTTTCGCACTAATTAGCTTTGCAACTAAGAAAAGACTTAATAGGGCAGTAAATCAGATTGGACCTAAGTGGACACATCCAATTATTGGCTCTTTCTTGGGAGCAATTCCTGGTTGTGGAGCAACAATTGTTGTAGCATCATTGTATAAAAATAAAAAAATATCTTTTGGAGGTTTATTTGCCACCTTCATTAGCACCTTAGGTGAAGGATCATTTGTTTTATTAGGAGCCTCTAATGAGGCTGATGTTTTAGGTAATCTAAAAGCATATGTAACAATTACCATATTTGGATTAATTTCAGGAGTTGTTTTTGGCTATTTATCTGATATTTTAGGATTCAGATCTAATTCTGAAAATAATCAGGAAAACGACATAAAAGATCAGAGAATTCGACCACAACAAAATACGCTAGCAAGCATATTTATTGAAAATGTGGGGTTTTACACTATTATAGTAATGGCGATATTTTTAGCCCCAGGATCTATTATAGCCTTATGGGGTGGAAGCATTGATATTATCTCAAGTTTAACTTATTGGGTTTCAGTAATGCTTACAGTTATTTGTATGATTTTTTACTTTGTAAGTAGATTTATATACAAACACCATGATTGCTATAGCGATATGAATGATATGAAATCCACCACATTACATTCAATCTTAGATGTTGCTCTGGTAGTAACATATGTTTTTATTGGTTTATTTCTTACTAATTACATCATTGATATACTTGTGGGAGCAGAGAGATTTGATGCATGGAT
>MDSZ01174501.1_pt1 | contig 29319 bp, 28 predicted proteins | sample 811201 | NCBI WGS metagenome assembly MDSZ01 (sample SAMN05326647, study PRJNA326480) | marine metagenome | isolation source: seawater | place: Indian Ocean: North | collected 2010 | reverse complement strand
CCGCAAGGACAATTGAGCAGGTTGAGCTTCGATTAACTATGATAGGATTTCAGCGAAAAGGGGCTTTGTTCTTCCTATCCTTTCAGCGAAAAGGGGCTTTGTTCTTCCTATCCTTCGGTACCCGGTTTTTCGCGGTAAACTGGGGTTTAGCCATTATGAATCCCGGTTTTCCAGCGCCTGATCAGGAGACCCCATGCCGACCCGTTCCCTGTACATCGAGGCCGCCACGCGGGACAACACCCGGCGCAGTTACCGCGCCGCACTCCGCCATTACGAAGAAGAATGGGGTGGATTGCTGCCCGCTACCGCCGACAGCATCAGCCGCTACCTGACCGATCACGCAGACACCCTGTCAGTGAATACGCTCAAACAACGCCTGGCTGCGCTGGCCAAGTGGCATAACGATCAAGGCTTTCCCGACCCCACCAAGGCACCGCTGGTGAAAACCGTGCTCAAGGGCATTCGGCGCCTGCATCCGTCCGTTGAAAAACAGGCCAAACCCTTGCAGATTGAGCAACTGGAGATTGTCGATGGGTGGCTGCGACAGCAGGCGGAGGATTCAGAAAACGATGTGGTGATGCAGTTGCGATGTATCCGAGATCGGGCACTGTTGTTGTTGGGCTTCTGGCGGGGCTTTCGCAGCGATGAACTGTGTCGCTTGCGGATAGAACATCTGAAGCTGACACCAGGTGAAGGTTTGACGCTCTTTCTCCCGACCAGCAAGGGCGATCGAGACAACCTGGGTCGCACCTTTCGAGCACCAGCATTGCGAGCGCTGTGTCCGGTTGAGGCGGTCAATGCCTGGCTGACACTGATCGGAAGAACTGGGGGGCCAATGTTTCCACGCATCGATCGTTGGGGGCGCTTACCGGAAGTTCCAATGAATCCCGGCAGCATCAATAAATGGCTGCGTGAGTTGCTGTCCAAGGCAGGATTACCTGAGTCCGAGCAGTACAGCAGCCACTCGCTCCGGCGCGGGTTTGCCGGATGGGCCAATGCCAATCAGTGGGATGTGAAGACTTTGATGCAATACGTTGGGTGGCGCGATGTGCAGTCAGCGCTGCGCTATATCGATGGCGCCGATCCGTTTGCGGCCTTTCGTTCCACCACGTCGACGATCGGTATTTTCGGCGGGGATTTAGAAAAGTGAAATCGGGCTGGAGGCCTTGCCGCACCTGGGCTGGCGGGGTGCTGTGGTATATTTTGCGGCTAAGTACCTAGAACCCTTTATTGCTAGAATCTCGGCGTTAACATTTGCTCCTGCTTTGACGAAATCCGTTGCCCCAAACGATTTGGCCAACTCAGCCTTGCTCTCTACAGTATCAATGTAAGCGCCGTTAAACCGACCCACTTGCTCTCAGTCGATCTGCGATACTTTTTTTGAAGCCTGCTCCAAGTCCACATTCCACGGCAGCAGCGCTTCTAGCTTTTCCAGTGTATCTGCCTCGGCAATGCGATCCAGCACATGCTGGATATACTTCGAGGGCTCCAGGCTGTTTGCCTTAGCGGTTTCAACCAGGGAATAGCTCGTTGCACTGGCGCGAGCGCCCCGTGAGGTGTCCGCGAACAGCCAGGCTTTTCTTCCCAGAGCGAACGGGCGGATGGCGTTTTCAGCCAGTACGTTGCTGATCTGCAGATCGCCTCGTTCGCAGTAGCCGACCAGAGTGGGGTTCTAGGGATTTTCCGTCCAAAAACGACAAAGTGCTCTGGAGGCCTCTCTGGCCGTGGCCTCCAGAGGGGTATTACTTTTCCCTGACAGGTAAATATCCCTCGATTGAGCGCATAAGCTCCTCCAGTTCTGGCAATTTTTCGCTCAATTCGAAATGGTAAGTCCCCTTGAGGTTAATGTTGTGCCAAGCCACAGGGGAGGCCTGTTTGACGATTCCTATTCTATGGGCGTCTCCATGGTATTCGAAGCTGGTCAGCAGCTGACTGAGTATCCTGGAGTTGAAATAGATGATGGCATTGGTGACTAGACGAGCGCACTCATTCCATAGCTGGATTTCTTCGTCTGAACTGCCCCGGAACTGATCCCCATTTACGCTGCTCACTGCCCTACGCAGTTGGTGATAGGCCTCTCCACGATTCAGCGCGCGCTGAACATAGTTTCTTAAACTGGCATCATCGATGTAGCACAGTAGATAATTCGCTTTCACCAGGCGGTTGTATTCAGTCAGGGCTTCCAGCAACGGGTGATTGTGCTTGTATCCCGAGAGCTTTCTCACCAAGGTGGCTTGTGTTGTTTTCCGTTGTTTAAGCGATACTGCGATCCGTTGGATGGTATCCCAGTGCTGCGCAATTCGATGCGTGTTAATGGGCTTTTTCAAGCGTAGCTGTATTCTATGGTCTTTGTCTTCCTTGACATCAAACATGTCATTGATCACTTTACCGACCTGGGCATAGCGCGGGGCAAACTGGTATCCGAACAGATCGAGCAACGCGAAATTCACATGGTTCACACCATGGGTGTCGGTTGAGAGCACATCCGGAATAATGTCTGACGTATTGCTCATCAACAAATCAAAGATGTAGTGAGATTCATGCTCGTTGGCACCAATTACCCTGGCATTAATGGCCGTATGATTGGCGATTAGGCTCATAGCAGAAACGCCTTTTTGTGTACCGAAGTATTTCGACGAGTAACGGGTTTTGAACGTCTCGCGCCGGGCTCCGAACTTTTGGCCGTCGGCACTTGCGTGTAAAACATCCTCCTGGATGTTGTAGTGCCTGAAGATGGGCAGCTTGGCGGTCGCGTTATTGATGTTGTCGTTGGCATCATTCAAGGTTTCCAAACGTAGGTAGTTTGCCTGGATGGTGCTGAGCTGATCATAGGTACGATCAGAGATCTGTGCCATACCGTAAATGCCTTGATTGGTTGCATTGCCGACCAGAATTGCCAACAGATCATATTCATGGGAACGGCTTCTGGATTGGGAACCCAGCACATGCGCGAAGCAGTCTATGAAGCCGGTGTCACGATCCACCATGCGCAGTACATCCGCGACACCCGTTGTAGGGATTTGCTGGAAGAAGGGATTGTTGACCAGATGATGTTTGCTGGCCGAAGGTAAGCGCCAGAAGTGTTTACCCTGCGGATTGCGCAAGATGATATTCCGGTTGTCTTCCTGTTCAAGATATTCACCGACCTCGAATAAACGGGTATCCAATTCAGTGGCCATCTGCTTTATCAGTTTCTCAGGCTCTTTGGCCAAATCGGTTAGCTGGCTCTGTTGCAGCAGCGTATATTTATGTTTTCGCCAATGCTCCCCGTCGATCAGATCAGCATCAAGCGCCCGGTATTTAATGACTTCAGGCAGTGTTAGTTGGCCATTCAGGCGATCAGGAATCTGCTGATAGAGGAACCACTCATAACGATCTAACAGGATGTTACCGTCACGATCCAGCAGGTATTCGTGTACTTTTTTCGGTAGAAACCGGGTATCGGCGGTTTGCAATTGGGCCAGGGTGTCGATTTCGCCTTGTGCTTTCGCCAAGGCAGTCGCTAAGTGCTGAGTGCCATCGCTGCCTTCAAAGCGCAGACATCGAAATAACTCTCGCAGTAAACCTTTACGCAGGCTTTCTTTCTCGTCGTAGTATTGCCACATGGCTTCATCGACTGATCGCCGCTGCTCGTTCAAGAAGAGACATACCGATTCCAGATCCTTTTTGGCCAGGAGGTTCAGTGCTTTTTGTCTTACTGTTGCAAACGGTAGTTGCAGATCAATTTCGTCATCAATGAATAGATGGAGCACTTCGGCCGCCTTGCTGACATTTTTGGCCGCTTTTTGCCAATCCTGATACACCGCTTCTTTTGCGTACTCCTTTGCCTTCTGTTTGGTCTGCCTGACATGATGCACAAAACCATCGGCAATACGTTCGAGTGCTTGTTGCCATCGCGTTTGCAAATAGCACAACAAATACAGCCGTTGGTTGCTTATGGTTTGCCGTTTCAGTTTGGCGCCGTAGTAGTCGACTTTCTCCGCCAGGTGTTGTTGATTTTTCTGCGACAGTGAAAGCAGGCTCAAGAGCAGGTCCACTTCTGACATCCAATGCTGGATGTTGCGATAGACAACCAGCTCTTTCTCAAGTTCGGTTCCAGTGAAGTTACGAGCCGATTGTCGCAACTGCCGGAACGGTAGTGCACCTTCGCCGTTTACGAGATCCGCCAGTGCATGCTTAAGATCTTGTGACATTGCACGCTCAAGGCGGTTGGCCATGTCTTCCTGTTCATCTCCCACCACTTGACTGATGATCTTTTGCAGCGTGCTGTAGGCAGGGATCGCTATCTTCTGTCTCGAACAATACTCAATGGCCGCATCGAAGAGGTGTCTTGGAGCCGTCCAGGCTCTGGCTTGCTGGGATAAGTAGGCGCTCAACGCAGCTCCGTGGTCTTTGGCATTCCAGCGCTGGTAGTTGCAGAGTTGGAAAATACGTTGGTAAATCCGTTCGTTCTCTTTTGGCGTGAGATTAAAGGGTCTACAGCCCGGCCCTGGTAGAATGGTTTGATAAACGTATTTGAGATCCTGCTTGATCTGGTGGAAACCGGGATGAAGCACCGCCGGCTTGGCCTTGAAATAGCCCAGCAGTACAACCAGCATGTAGCGCTGACCCCGGTGACGTAGGCTTGTAGCGATAGCCAGTTCCTTATCGTTCAGCGAGAAAAAGAAGCGTTGGTCTGCTGAGGTGAAAGCGGGAGGTCCATAAAACTGTTCTTGTTCCGCCTCGGACAAGATTTGAACACGTTCATCGAATGCCATGGATTTAGCCTAAAAAGGCCAAATCTTACCCAATCAGAGCCAAAATAGGGATATGGAAAAAGTAATACCCCTCTAGAGGCCATAGATGGCGGGGCTTCCAGAGCACTTTGTCGTTTTTGGACGGAAAATCCCTAGAACCCCTATGTGCTGCCATTCCTCGGAGGAAAGGTGGCGGAGCCAGAGAGCGCGGCGCTCGAGTTTGGGGTGTATGGCTTCACGCCCGAGGAGATCAAAGAGTCAGCCATTGACCGGAACGATCGTCCATACAGCAGTCTGGTTTACCTGTCGTCGAGCCAGAGCTATCAGGCCCTGGGCGCGAAATCGGGCTGGACGACATCAATGACCGTGGGCGTGCTGGGGCTGGATGTTTTCAAATCCGGCCAGAATGCGGTTCACAAGGTAGTCGGTAGCGACCGGGCAAATGGCTGGGGCCACCAGATTTCCAATGGCGGAGAGCTGACCTTCCGGTATTCCGCTGCATACCATCAATACCTGGATGCCAGTCAGCCAAATCAGCAGTTCAAAGTGACGTATTTCGGTTCAGCCGGCTACTTGACTGAATTCGGTGCGGCCCTGGTTTTCAGGGATGGTTTGATCTCATCACCGGATAACCGCTTTAACCCCGAATTGATGGCTTACGGTGAACGCGCCCCCGGTGTGTCAGCCCCGGGTGGACGGGAAAACTACTTCTGGGGCGGAATGTCAGTCAAAGCTCGTGCCTACAATGCTTTCTTGCAGGGTCAATTCCGGGATTCGGACCATGAGCTGGATGCCAATGAGCTGAACATTCTCCTGGCCGAGGTGTGGGCTGGTTACACCCACAGCTTCCTGGCGGGCACCGAACTGAGTTATGTGCTGCGCGTTCAGAGTTCCGAAATCAAATCCGGCACAGGGAACCGTACGCTTGCGTGGGGTGGGCTGGTATTTAGCAAGCGACTGTGAGGGTCAGGTACCGAATCATCATTGCAGGAAATGGAACTTATACAGTCCTGCAATTGGTTTTCACTGCCAGAAGGCTTCAATGTTCGAAACAGATTTATACGTAGAGGAGGTTTGCCGATGAGCAACATAATAGAAGTAACAGATGTAAATTTTGAACAGCAGGTTGTGAAGAGCGATCGCCCCGTGCTGGTGGATTTTTGGGCGCCTTGGTGCGGCCCCTGCAAGACGGTTGTTCCTATGCTTGAGGAAATTGCAGATGAGTTTGGTGAGCAACTGACGATTGTCAAAGTAAACGTGGATGACAGCCCGGACATTACTGCAAAAATGCGCATCCGGGGCATTCCGACACTGTCCCTGTTTCAGGACGGCGGCGTTATTGCCCAGAAAACCGGGGCTGGCAGCCTGGGAGAGTTGAGGGCATTTGTGAAAGGACACCTTTAACGCCTGTTCAAAGCCTCCCGAAAGGGGGGCTTCTTCGTATAAAGGTCGTCAACCCCGCCTTTCCCGCGATTGCGGTGGAACCATTTGCCAGCCAGACTTGTCCGGTTGTCACGATTAGGATCGTTGAATGAAAACTCAAGAACTCCAGCTGCTGTACATCTTCGATGCCATTATGACTGAGCACTCAGTGACCCGTGCAGCAGACCGGCTCGCCATGACTCAGCCCGCCGTGTCCAATGCGATTTCAAGGATGCGCCAGATCTGGAACGACCCGCTGTTCGTTCGTAAGGGCCGAAACATTGAACCGACATCCTATGCGCTCAGTCTCTGGGACCAGGTTGGCGATCATATGTATGCGCTGACCAATGCGGTCAGTGCAACTCAGTTCGATCCGGCCACGTCAAAGCGAAAGTTTCGCATCGCAGTAACGGATGTGACGGTCGAAATGATCTGGCGTCAGCTGATTGAGCTGCTGGAGCGTGAGGCGCCAGGAGTGGACGTTCACGCTGTACCCTACACGCCCGAGGGTACCTACGACGACCTGCGCGAGGCCCATGTGGATCTGGCGGTCGGTATGCTTACCCAGCAGCTCGTGACCATGTCGGGTGATGCCCATGGTTTCGTGGATAGTTACCTGGATCAGAAGGGACATAGCAGGCGCATTGCGGCCACTGTTAACCATTTTTCGATTGTTCCCCAGGTTCTCAGGGAGTCGAACCTCATCGCTTCGGTTCCGGAGTTGATAAGCCAGGACTGCGGGTTCGTAGACGGGCTCTGGATGGGTCAGCTGCCTTTCGAAGTAGATCCGACCAGCCTCTACCTAATCTGGCACACGCGCCACGACCGCGACCCCGGTATCGTCTGGTTGCGAAACCATGTTGAACGGCTCCTTCGTGAGCGCTGGCATGACATCATGACCAATTCGCCGTGTGGCCATTCGGCCGTGAAAGCCATCGCCTGAAGTGCTTGAAATTCCAGTCATCATTTTCCGTGATGACAAAGATAATGCAACAGAATTATTCAGCCTTCCGAAAACTTCCAATAATCCCTCCCAGATGCCGCGGGTTGCGGCATCGGCAATGGCTTGGTCAAACCACGGATCCGGCCAGCTTGCCCAAAAATCTACATATTCTGGAGTTGGGAGGGGAAATGAACGGCCAAACGAACTGCCCGTCGATAGGGGCCAGCTGGCAGCCTGCTGCAATCACGGATGCTTCGGACCAGAAATGGTACAAGCCCATCATTACTTTAAACGCCGACAGCAGCGGCAACAGGCATGTATACAAGGCTTTCAGATTCTCCCGGGGCCTGCTCGGAAATTACTTCAGGTTTCTCGCGTCTCACGAATTCAGGATGTTGAAGAAAGTAGAGCACCTGGATTTCACGCCGGATCAAGCCTCTCGGCCATCGGACAGGTCGCCTACCATTCATTATCGCTTGATTGAGGGTAGGCCGGTAAAAGACATTGCCGCCGGCAACGCGCTACCGGACAACTTCTTCTCACAGCTTTTCAGTGATGTGAAAACCTTGCACCAGCACGGCGTTGCCCACATGGACCTTGGCAATTCAGGCAACATTCTGGTTTCGGGTCGCGGCGGCGCCCCCGCAATCATCGATTTTGGCTCCGCCATCCCCTTGAGTTGGCTGCCATCGTCTGTTCAGAGTTGGGCCTGTCGCAAGGATATCCTGGTCGTCCTTAAGCTCTGGCATCGGTTCGATAGTGAATCCATGCCGCTGTTTCTTCAACACTATTACCAGAGCAATTACCGCAAAAACATCTACACGTCCAAGCGTTTTCTGAAGGCGTTAAGGCGTTGGGTGACAGGTGACGCTGGCTCGGGAGATATGTCCGGACTTGCGACTGTGATCAGTGTGTTCTTCGGGCTCCTGGTGCTGGTGTCTTTCAGTTGAAGAGCGGTATTTAGCCGCTCATGCTTTTGCGCAGACAAAAAAAGGGGCGGCCATGGTGACCGCCCCTTTTCGATGTGCTCAGCTTAGTTGCTGATACCAAGATCGACTGTTTCAATCGCCGGGTTGTTGCCACGCTCGATATCTTCCTGGCTAACACCTTCGGCCTGTGCGAATGCAGAGAAAGCGATTACGGAGAAAACGAGAAAGAACTTGTTAATTGCGTTCATGTGATATTCCACCTTTTAAGAAAGTTAAGTTAAACAGCATCGCCGTATTAGCTTGATGGTTATTCTCTTGCTTTCCCGTCTTCAGAAAAAATTGCTTTGCGGTATACAGCACATCAGGTCAGGTGATGGGTTATCTCTACTTCGACAACGTCTCGAATCGTGCCCCGGCCACCCGCGAACAGGTTTTCGATTCTGTCGTCGGAACCAATGGTCAGCCTTACGTTGATCACACTTGGTGAAGGTGTGGCCATCCACCGACCCTGTTCGATGGTAAATTCCTGCCATTGCATACCCAGTTGCTCACGCAGATAGCACGCCAGCGGCCCTGCAGCCATTCCCGTCGCAGACTCCTCCAGGATGCCGTAGCGGGGTGCAAACATGCGGGCGCCTGCGTCTCTGCCGGCGCCAACGCCATCGAGGGAGAACACGTAGAGCCCGATTAGATCCAGAGCTTCGCTGAGTTTCTCGATGAGGCTGAAATCCGGCTCAAGACTTTTAATCGTTTCGCTGTCGCGAATGCCCAGCATCACAAAGCTGTTCCCGGTATTAACCAGCATCGGCTCGGCACCCTCGATCAGATCCTCAGCAGTTATTCCAAGTGAGAGCAGGGCGGTATGTAGATCATTCTCGTCCAGCGGCTCGAAGCGAGGACCTTTCTGTTCCATATAAGCGGCTTCGCCCTCCGTGTTGACTGTTCGCAGGCCATCTATGGTCTCTTTCGACGAACGATCATTCGCTAGCAGACCTTTTTGCCTCAGAAAGCTGAAGGTTGCGATGGTCGCGTGGCCGCAATGTGGGATTTGCTGGGTTGGTGTGAAGAATTCCAGCTTTATGTCTGCTGAGTCAGATGGGGAGACAAAAGCCGTTTCCGAGAGCCCGACAGCAGCGGCGATCTTCTGTTTTTCCGCAGAGCTAAAACGTTCGGCGTGCAGCACAACACCGGCAGGGTTGCCGCCTGAATCGCCGTCGACAAAGGCACTGATGATTGGGACTTCAATTTTCATGATGCGTGTTCCTTCAGTGGGTTTAGTCACTGAATGTTTTCAATGAACGGTTCGGATAACAAACGGGTAAAACTGGTATATGCTTAATTAAAAATTAACCGTAGGTAGAGTGGAGCCAATGCAGAAACTACCTCCGCTAAGGGCATTGCAGGCATTTCGGTACGCTGCCAGAGAGCTGAGCTTCAAATCGGCCGCAGAGGCTCTGAACATTTCTCAGGCGGCAGTGAGCACCCATATCCGCGGTCTTGAGGAATTTCTTGGTTTAAAGCTTTTTGTGCGCCTGACCCGCGAAGTGCAATTAACTCATGAGGGCCGGGCACTCTCCGGCTATGTGGAAACGGGCTTCCAGGAACTGGAGCGGGGGATAGCCCTGTTTTCACCAAACTCCGATCCCGGACGCCTGACCGTGGCAACGGTGCCATCCTTCGCCAGTCGGTGGCTTGTACCAAGAATCAACTCGTTTCAGAAAGCTCACCCTGAGCTCCAGCTGAGTCTTCAACCCAATCTGCAGTTGGTCGGTTTCCAGGGTGATGGCGTGGATCTCGCGATCCGTTTTGGCAGCGGTGATTACCCCGGGCTGGAGTCCAGGCTATTGCTCGAAGAAAAACTGCTGCCAGTGTGTCACAGCATGCTCATTGGTAACGACACCGTGACGCCTGAGAGTCTGGCAAAGCTTCCGTGGCTTATCGATGAGTCAGGCGACCTCGAGAGCTCGTGGCGAGCGTTTCAGCAAGAACTCGGCATCGAAATACCCGACAGCTCAATAACGCTTCGGGTAACAGAGGGAACAACGCTCGTAGAGGCTGTGCTGGCTGGCAGGGGGATAGCATTGATGCGGTACAGCCTCGTGGCCGATCTTCTGAAAGCCGGCTTGCTTCAGAGCCCGATTGAAATTTCGGTCCCGGCGCAATACCAGTATTACCTGGTTGCGCCAGAAGCGAAATTTCGCACGGACAAAGTTCGCGCATTTGTATCGTGGATTACTGGCGAAGTAGGCTCTGAATCGCTCTAATTCATTTGGGCCAACTGAAATGGGAGCAATTTCCTCTCGTGATCAAGCGAAAGAACCTCAATATCCTGAAAGAGGCTCTCGTTGAGGTACTCATATGTCCACAGATAATTAAACCCGTGTTGTTGCGCCTCATATCGATTCGACAACACAACAACTTTCTCAATCCCCGCCATACGAATTGCCATGTAGCAGAGGGCGCAAGGCTCTCCTGAAGCGATCAGTGTTGTCCCGCGGAGAGAAACCTCCTTTGCAGTCCTTGAAGCTTCTCTGATCGCCTGGATTTCAGCGTGTGCGGTGCAGTCGAGGTGCTCGGCGACCTGATTGATCCCTTGGCCAATCAGGTCTCCATTTCGATCGAGAATAATTGCCGAAAACGGTAAGCCATTGGCTTTGACACTGCTGACAGCCAAATCAATGGCGATATCGGCAGACTCCGTGAGGCGTTCTTTCGCAATGAACTCACACATCGGCACTCTCATGATTCGACGATTGAGCCAGATTTGAATTGCTTAGTTCGATGGCAAGGCTTTCGGCTCGCTGCCTGGCATTGGCGACTGACATCCGATGCCTCTCGTCCCCGAATTCCTGGTACTCAGCGGCGATTTCGTAGACTGTGTCTACCCCCAGGTACTTACTCAGCGTACGCAGGTGTGGTGCCAGGTGACCGGAGTCCTCGCGTATTCCGCCCTTTTCAAAGCCGAACTCTCCGCTGGAAGTGACTATGATCAGCGTTTTACCTGAGAGCAGGGGCTGTAAGGGGAAGTCTCCTCGTGAGAGATCAAAATCAAACGTCTTGTCGATGCGCACGATCTGATCGAACCAGGCCTTCAGATGAGCGGGCATGCCATAGTTATACATTGGTGAGGAAATCAGGATAACGTCGGCTTTGGCCACCTCCGCAATTAGCGTATCGGAAAGCGAGAGTCTCTCCCTCTGCGCCGGGGTCCTATTTTCCTCAGGGGTGAATACCGCGCCAATCCATTCCTGTGAAATGAAATCAGGTGGATTCATCCCAACGTCACGATAGATATAGTCATCTTCGGGCCGATTCTCTTGCCAGGTCTCAATAAATCGACGAGCGATGTTTTTCGATATTGAATCGTGATTCGGGTTCTGGTTAGTTGCGGCTCTAACGCTGGAATCGATGTGTAATAGTGTGCTCATTCTGTTTACCTCGGTTGGTGAATAACAGGGACCATTTTCTGGGCCTCTGGAGCCCGGGACAAACGAAAAGAACACACTTACAGATGAGTTAAATTCATCTAGAATAGCTGTGACCTGGTGGTAAATTCGGAGATTACGCGTGCAGGTATCGTTACAGGCACTGAAAGCCTTTGAGTCGGCTGCCCGCCTGGGAAGCTTCAAGTTGGCTGCAGAGGAACTCTCGCTGACGCCAACCGCTATTTCGCACCACATCGGCAACCTGGAGAATCGGTTAAACGTGAGCTTGTTTCACCGGCAGGGGAGACGGATATGCCTTACGGGAACAGGTTCAAGATTGGCAAGAGCCACCTCGGAAGGGTTCCGGAGAATTGACAGTGCTCTGGAGGAGGTGATGAAGGCGGGTAGTGGGGTCCGGGTAACGACAACATCCTCTCTGGCGGCTATGGCGCTGATTCCGTCCCAGCACGAATTTGAGCAAGCCAACCCGGATATTTCTGTCGAAATTTCGACAGGGGAGTCTGTCGAAAACCAGCCCTACACTATTCCAATCCGGCTCGGCGATGCCTCAACAGTTCAGGCAGGTGATGTCGTCAAATACGAGTCGTTCAACGTGTTTGGCGCTTATGGCAAGGCACCTCCCGCGTGGGCAAATGAGACCATTACCGTGTTTACAACCGAGTGGAAAAACAGATCGCTACCGGATCCTCCATTCGGCGCCTGGTTGAAAAAAAATGAACTGGATGGGGCCGACATAAGACTTAAGAAATTTGATCAAGAGCTTTTCGGGATCCAGCAGGCATTGGCGGAGAACGGACTGGTTTTTTGCTCGACAACGCTGGCTGCAAGGTTGTCAAAGACCAAACTTTTACAGCAGTTTGAAACTCAGCCGGTCGCATCAAACCTTTGCTATTACGTACCAAACAAGAACAGCTTCGAGACTCGCGGTGCAGTCAGGTTTCTGGAATGGATCGAAGATATCTTAAACCTATAATCTGAACGGAGAGTTCTTGGCTTGGCGTCAAATGCGCTGTAAATGCAGTCCTGTAACGTTATGGCTGCTCTGATCGTCTAAGGAATGACTATCGTTGATCAGGGGCCGGGGGGACGCCATGGCACGTTTGATGCGGGCATCGCAACAAGACAACTTGCTTTCAGAGAGTATGAAGGTGCTTTTGCGCCGGTGGTTTTATCTGAAGTTCGTTCAGAAAAAGAGCACCGTTGAATTGATGGCAACCGCCGGCGACCTCCGAAATAAGAACGCGTTGAGCATTGTGGCGCTGCTGGACGTTGATGAGCAGATGATCTCCCAAGTGATGGGTAAGAAGCAGCTCAGTTTTGTTCAGAATTGCCATGCGTACCTGAAGGGCTCAGTAACTCCCGCGGGATTGGATTCAGGGTTGTGAATCAAGGCTCCCCAATTCTCCCGCGTTATAACGAGCAACCACCTCGTCGATTTCCTGTTGAGTGCTCATTGCAAACGGACCGTGTTGAACAAAATGTTCATGGATCGTCTCACCGGAAAGCACCGCAAAATGGCTGCTTGATGAAGACTTTCCGCGTATGGTGATTGCTTCGTTCTCTGCATCATCAATCGCGCTGGACTCTCCCTGGTGGAGAGTGAACCAGTTGCCACGCACCTTATATTCGATGTCGCCTTCAACCGAATAGATCCAGGCATTAAAGCCCGTTTGAATGCGGTGTTCGAATACCGATGTTTTGTCTGCAAACCCATCAAGAATGGTGACGGGCCACACCGACGCCGCAGCCGTCTCGATGCCATTGCTTTGCCCAAGAACCAGCCGCACACGGTAGCCCTGGCCCTTCAAGGTCGGCATGTCCTCTCGCTTCACATGCAGAGAGCTCGGTGATTGGTGCTTCAGGCGGGCGGGCAAATTCACGAAAATCTGCAGTCCATGAATCGTGGCGCCTTTCCGCGGTGCCTCGTCGTGAATGGCACCGCTGCCCGCATTCACCCAGTAGAGGTCGCCAGGGTTAATGTCGAAGTCATTCCCCAGCGAATCGCGGTTGTTGAATTTGCCTTCCGTATCTTCAAACAAAACGGTGACCGCCGAGAGGCCAGCGTGAGGGTGGGCGCCAAAGGTCGGGACCGTCATGGTGTAGTGATCCACCATGATGATTGGGTCCATCGCACCAAAGAACTGCCCGTGACGAAAACCCATACCCGTGAACCCTGAGCCTACGCTTAGTGGACTTCCCTTTACCGGAGCAAAAGCTGTCATCGAGTCATGTTGTTGAGCAACCTGATAGGTCATTGTCTTTCGCCGTTCCATATATGATCTAAAAATAATCTAGCAGCTTGGTATTTGATTAAAAACGGCTAAAATCTGAACTATTCGTTCCATATTTAGGACGAAAATATGAGCATTGACCTGAACGACTACTTCTATTTCGTGCATGTCGTTGAAAAGAAGGGGTACACCGCGGCGGCAAAAGCATTGGACATGCCCAAGTCGCGATTGAGCCGACATGTTGCTCAGTTGGAAGAACGCCTTGGTGTGAGGCTGCTTCAGAGAAGTTCCCGCAATGTCGTCGTTACCGAAGAAGGGAAGAGCTTCTACCAGCATGCTCGAAAGCTTGTTGACCAATTCGAAATGGCTGAAGCAGCAATGGACAATAGAGGTGGAAGCCTTTCAGGAAAGGTTGTGATCAGTTGTTCGCTGGGTGTGGCGCAATTTGTTCTGTTCGATATCGTGACTGATTTCGCCAGGCTGCACCCGAAAGTGCTTATCGAACAACGCGTCACTAACTCCATGGTCGACTTGATTACCGAAGGAGTAGACATCGCTATTCGTGGCCACAGTGGCGAATTGCCTGATTCGAGCTTGATACAGCGGTTAATCGCCAATGTGGAATGGCAGTTTTATTGCTCGCCTGGTTATCTGGAGCAACTAGAACAACTGCAGACACCCTATGATTTAGCCAGTTGTAGTTTCTTAAAGGTGGGGAGAGCCGGCGCGAAAGAGGCGATTCCCTTGCAGCACAAAGATGGTCTTCGAACCCACCAGAATACCCATATCGTTCTTTGTTCAGAGGATATGTCGACAATTAGGCAAGCCGCAATCGAGGGCCTGGGCGTTACTGCATTGCCTGATTATGTCTGCAGAGCACCCGTTGAAGCCGGCCAGCTCGTTCGGGTATTGCCAGACTGGGTATCCCAGTACGCAAGCCTCAGTCTGTTGATGCCATCACGGGTGGGTGTACCGCCGCATACAAAAGCTTTAGCCGAGTTCATTCGAGAGCGGCTGCCATTAGCTGTGAGGCCGCAATAGGCGGAGAAGGGTTGAGGCTGTGCTTGAAGTTGGCACCCTCTGCACAAACTTTGGCATGTTGCGGCAATAACATCCGACATGGTTCTACGAAAATTGGCTTGTCCCTAAACCAACTAAAGTTCATTGCCAGTCTTACAGGAGCCATATTATGAATTTGCTTGAACTCGCACTGATCGTGGCGACATTGCTGTGTGCCGTGATGGCTGGGTTTGTCTTCTCCTTTGCATCGGTTGTTATGCCAGGAATTGGAAACTTGACGGACAAGGAATTCATCCGCGCATTTCAGGCTATCGACGGTGTGATCCAGGCCGGTAATCCTGTTTTTGGTCTTGTGTGGGTAGGATCAGTCTTTGCTCTAGTGGCGGCGGCCATTCTGGCGGTCCTGCAACACGACGGCATAGTGCCAACCTTGGTTGTTGCCAGTGCTATCGCCTATATTATCGGCGTACAACTCCCAACATTTCGAATCAATGTTCCGCTAAATAACGCCTTACAAACGTTGAATGTAGACGACATGGATGAACTCATGCTCGACTCAGCGCGGCTGATCTTTCGAATATCGGCGGGTACGATGGAACCTGATCAGGACTGTGTTCGCCTCCGTGGTTAGTGTTTTATTGATGTTTGTTCTGCTGTGGCTTTGAAACCCGATGTAAGTAAAGTCTCGAGCCATCGAATTCCACGTTTGATTTCAGGGTTAGGCAATGAATCCATTAGGCACGTTAATCTTTTTCTGTGGAAAGATGGGCGCCGGTAAAAGTACTTTGTCTCGCAAGATCGCTCGACGCCGGGGAGCCGTGCTTATTTCAGAGGATGAGTGGCTTGCCGCTTTATATCCGGGTGAGATCAACGACTTCAATGACTACATCAGTTATTCATCTCGTCTAAAGCCGGTCCTGAGGTCACATGTCGAGCAACTGCTCATGACTGGGGTTTCTGTGGTACTGGATTTTCCCGGCAATACCCGGAAGCAGAGAGCCTGGTTCAAAGATATATACTCGCAGCGCGGGATACCTCATGAACTGCATTATTTGTCGGTAGACGATGAGGTTTGTTTAAAGCGGCTGAAACAGCGACAAAAAGAACAACCTGAACGAGCACAGTTCGATACGGAGGAGGTTTTCAGGCTCGTGACTGGCTACTTTGAGCCGCCTGATGAGGCGGAAGATTTCAACTTAATGGTTGTGGAGCGGTAAGTTGTCATCCTGAGGCAACCCAAAACCCACACTGCACTGCGCATAATGTATATTATGTTAAATAGGATGTTCGGATGCATAGCTCACGCACGTTATGGAAGCTGTCACTGCCACCTCTTTGGTACAGGCGTTGAGCGCATCCCTGCGTACGCCACCAAGCCAAACCTAAAAAACGTAAATGAAGCCAGCGCCTATTTCCGCCTCATAATCATTTCGAGTGATTGGGCTGTCGGATACATCACTCCCGAACGCTTCGTACAGAGCTTCTCCGAAGATCTGCCAGTTCTGGCCCAGGTAATTGCGGTAGCTGACATTAACCCCTGTTGATCTATACCCACTATCAACATCAGTTTCCGGCAGCCCCGAATCGATGGATTGTTGTGTGGTTACGCCAAAGTACCGGTTTGCGAGCTTGCTATCGTGGAAAGTCACGGCAGCACCCACTTCCCAGCCAGTACCATCAGCCTGGCACACCAAGCACGTTCCTGCGCCGAAAATTCCGAGCGTACCAATCTCTCCTGCTGATACGCGCCCATCCAAAAAGTAACGCCAGTCGTTTGTAAGCGCGTAACGTGCTTCCAGCAGTACTGCTACGCCGGAATCCGACTCACCTAAACCATCCAGCCTTCCATCTTCAGAGTCACTCTCTTCTTTGATTGGTTTTCGGCGTTACTGGTTTCCCTGGCGCTGATTCTGAAGCATTTGTTCCATCATCAACTGCATCTGGTCCATCCGTTGTTCCATGCGCTGCAGCCGCTGATCTTCGGTCATGGCCGGGTTGCCTTGCCGCATTCCCTGACCGCTGTTGCCAGGCCCCTGATTCTTCATCTGGCCCTGACCAGGATTTCGGTTGCCCATGCCGGGGCCCTGGCCGTTCATTCCCATGCCTTGCCCCATCATTCCCGCGCCCTGGCCCATCATGCCTGGACCCATTCCGGACTCTCGCATAATCTGCAGGTGTTCCTGCATGTGCTCCATATGTTCCTGCCGCAGGCGTTGGCGTTCTTCTCTGGTCGTCGCATTCTGCATCTGCTGCATGGTCTGGTTCATTCGATCCATGTTCTGCTGCATTTGCTGAATCCGTTCCTGGTTCATCATTCCTGCCTGACTGCCCTGCCCGGATCCACCCTGGGCAAAGGTAGCGAGTGGCAGCGAAATCAGGGTGGCACAGACCAGCGTTCTCAAACTGTGTTTCATGACTTTCTCTCCCCGTTGTGACTGTTCCATCAATAACAGAAAGAGCGAATGCCCTTTTGATGTGCGTCAGATTCAAGTATAGGCAGTGTTCCGTAGTTTACTAATCTTGGAGGCTCCCGCTAATGGGTTTAGAATCGCTGCCTAATCTTCCCCGGGGTTCAGGATTCCAAAATGCCGATTCTTGAAGCTGTTCTGATTGCTGTTGCCATTTTGGCGCTGCTCGGCGTCATCTTTGAAGAAGTCATTCACGTCAACAAGGCGAAAACCACACTGTTCTTTGGCACGCTCAGCTGGGTTCTCCTGTTTCTGTTCAGTTCCGGTGTAGACGAAACCGCTGCAGTTTCCTCTGGCCTTTCGGAAAGCATTGCCGAGATCGCCGGGTTATGGCTGTTTCTCGTGGCGGCGATGACATTTGTGGCCTACCTGAACAAGAAAGGCATGATCGAAAACATGATCTACCTGATCATGCCTCGTCAGGTCACCGAGCGGCGATTGCTGTTTCTGACCGGTCTGTTCTGCTTCGTGTTTTCTTCCCTGGCCGATAACATCACAGCAACACTGGTTTCCTGCTCCCTGATTCTCTCTTTAAGCCTGGATCTGAAGAAGCGGTTACAATTTATTGTTTTGGTTGTATTTGCAGTGAACTCCGGCGGCGTTTCACTGATCACCGGCGATGTCACCACGCTGATGATCTTCCTGGCAGACAAAGTGGAAATCCTGACGCTGCTGACACTGGCCATTCCCGCTTCAATCACGGTGTTTTTGCTGGCCGTGCTTCTTTCTGGCGGTCTGTCCGGCACCGTTACCCTGAAAGCCAGTTCCAATGAAGTCCGAACCGTAGACGCGGTAATCGCGGGCCTGTTTCTGGTTACAATCATTGCCACCATTACTGGCAACGCGTTATTCAGTATTCCGCCAGTGCTGACCTTCCTTTTTGGTCTTTCCATCATGTTCCTGGTGTCCCGCTTCATGAGCGACGACTCGGATCTGGACCCGATTCTCGAATACATCCGGGTTATCGAGTTTGAAACCCTGCTGTTCTTCCTGGGAATCCTGCTTCTGGTGGGTATGCTAAAAGAAATTCATGCTCTGGATTCACTGGTGGCAATCTATGATGTCATGCCCCCGGTGTACGCCAACTATCTGATGGGCATTTTCTCCGCGGTCATCGATAACGTGCCTTTAACGGCCGCACTGCTGAAGTCCGGTATCGACATGAGCCCCGGGGAATGGATGGGGCTAACCTATGCAGTTGGCGTCGGTGGTTCGTTGCTGGTAATCGGTTCTGCGGCGGGAATTGTAGCCATGAGCAAAATTGAGGGGCTCACGTTTGTGGCTTACCTGAAGTACGCGCTACACCTTCTGGCCGCGTACACAGTGGGCTATGCCGGGGTCATTCTGCTTGGCTCTGTGATGAACGGCTAACGTCGAATGCCTGCGAGGTCCCGCCCCGCAGGCATTGGTTATCTCATCGTCAGAAGTTGACCTGAACGCCCAGGCCGATGCCATCTACGGTAATATCATCGTCATCGTAGTAACGCATGTATTCGAGGTTGCCTGACAGGTTCTTGGCGAACTTCACATTCAGGCCGGCACCGTACGAGAAATCGGAATCATCGTCTTCCACTGAGCCTGCCTCAGCTTCAATACGAGTGAAACCGAAAACAGCGTAGGGTGTTACCGGGCTCTCGTTCACCACGTTCACCGTGCCGTAACCACCGAAGAAGTTGTCGATTTTAACGTCAACGCCGGCAATCCGATCGTCATCCACACCAAAGCCCGCTCGGGCCTAAACACCGAAATAGTCCGTAGCCATAACGCCGACCTTGCCAGACAAGGTGCCGGTGTCGGCTTCTGCCAGGCCATCGAAATCGGTTTCCATGAAGGTGTAATTCAGGCCGGCGTAGAGCCCGCCAACACCGGATTTATACATATCCTGGGCAGAAGCAAGCCCAGCCAGGGCCAGCCCGGCGAAGGCAGTTGATGCAACAAGAACCTTTCTTGTGGTCTTCATAGTCTTTCTCCCTGTTCATACAGGCCTTCACGGCCTGACAGTAAACGTGCATCAGTCCGACGATTCCCGCCATAGGTGCGTTCCGTATTTACCCATTTTTTACGCCGATTTAATTCCGGGTTAATACTTCTGTCCGGGGCCTGTTTCCTTGCGGTTAAGCAAGCCCGCGGGTATGCTGACGCCGTCTTTTTGTCAGCTGGCTTGAGCGTGCCTTGAGAAACCTAGCCCCTGTCGTCTTCATTGTCAGCGTCATGTTTATACTTCTGAGTGTTTTCATGACGTTACCGGTATTGCTGTTGGCTGCCACCCCTTCCGGTGCACCCAATGCCATCGCGTTTGCCGAATCGGCGGCTATTGTTTGCGTGCTTGGTGTTCTGGGGCTGTTGCTGACCTACCGTGAACCCCGCGAACTGAAACCGCGCTATATGTTCGTGCTCACGGTCTCCAGCTGGTTTGTCATCGCCCTTCTATCTGCCCTTCCCTTTTACCTGAGCGATAACGACATCTCGGCGGCAGATGCGTTTTTTGAGGGCACTTCCGGTATCACCACCACGGGGGCTACTGTGTTCACCGGCCTGGACACGATGGACAAGGATCTGCTGCTCTGGCGCTCGATCCTTCAGTGGCTGGGCGGTATCGGGATTATCGGCATGTTCGTTGCCGTGCTGCCTTTCCTGCGGGTAGGCGGGATGCGCCTGTTCGCTACCGAATCGTCTGAGTGGACGGAAAAGGCTCTGCCACGCATGAAGACTCTCAGCCGGGGCCTGCTGTTGGTGTATCTGGTGTTTTCCGTGGTTGCGGTTGTCACCTACTGGCTGTCTGGTATGTCTCTGTTTGATGCGTTCAACCATGGCCTGACCAGCATTGCCACAGGCGGCTTTTCAACCTCAGACCTGTCCATGGGTAAGTTCAACGACCTTATCCTGCTGGAAGCCACCTTTTTCATGATCATCGGCAGCCTGCCGTTCTTCCTGTTTGTGCGGGAAATGCACGGCCAGCATGGGGTCCTGTTCCGTGACCAGCAGGTTCGTCTGTTCCTGGGGATTCTGTTCGCGGTGCCGGCCATGCTCACGCTCTATCGCTGGTGGGTATCCCCGGTCCCCTTCGATCCGATTCACAATTACGCAGCCACGCTTTTTAATGTGACTTCCGTTGTTACGACCACGGGCTACGCGTCTGAAGATTACTCCGCCTGGGGGCCTCTGGCCTTTGTGGTGTTCTTCTTCCTCATGTTTGTGGGCGGCTGCTCAGGCTCAACCGCCGGTGGCATGAAAATCTTCCGGTTCCAGCTATCGCTGATCATTCTGCGAGAGCAGTTAATGCGGCTGTTGCACCCACGGGCCGTATTTACCCGTAACTACAACGGCCGTGCCGTCAGCGACGAAATCATCTCCTCGATGATTGCCTATACCTTCATCTTCCTGTTGTGTCTGCTGGTGATCACCGTGTTGCTGGCATCCCTTCAGCTCGACTTTGTCACTGCCCTTTCTGGCGCCCTCACCTCACTGACCAACGTTGGTCCCGGCCTTGGCGATATCATTGGCCCCGCCGGGAACTTCTCGCCTCTGCCCGACGCCGCCAAGTGGATTCTGTCAGTGGGCATGCTGATGGGGCGTCTGGAAATCCTGAGCGTGGTGATCGTGCTCTCACCGGGCTTCTGGCGTGGCTGATCAGCGCAGCCAGAGAATGTGAGCGTCTTCCAGGGGCAGGTTTAGCCTGGGTTCATGAATGCGGATGCGTGGAGTGAAATGCTCTAGCGGGCGTGGTGGCACCGTGCAGTAATATCGGTACGTCTGTTCGGCTTCCTGTAGTGGCCCGCTGAACGCCATAGACTGCACCAGGCGTGGGCCGGAGTTTGAGGATTCTGCCACCAACTCTACGGCGACCAGTTCCGGGCTCAGGCCATCCAGATACACATCCAGATCGAAACGCAGTTTTTGGCCTTCCTCCCGGGCGTCCATTGCGCCAAACCTCAGGCGTGGCCAGTGTCGGGCTATGGTTTCTTTCACAGAAACAAGTTCGTCAGCACCTACAGCGGTGCGCTCCGCGCCCTGGGCCACCATGGGCAGATAGAAATCCGTGACATATTCCCGAACCATGCGGTTGGCCGAGTATCGTGCAGTTAATTCGTTCATGCTGGCCCGAACTCTCTCCAGCCAGTTGGCCGGTAAACCCTGTTCATTACGCAGGTAGAATTCCGGTACAACGTGATTCTCCAGCAACTGATAGAGTTCTTCGGCATCAGCCTCATCGTGTTTATCCGTCTGGCTCAACTCCTCGAAGGTGGCTCCCGGCCGAATGGCCCAGCCCAGCTCCGGCTGCCAGGCTTCCGCCCACCAGCCATCATACTGCGACAGGTTCAGGCCACCATTTACCAGCACCTTCATGCCGCTGGTACCACAGGCTTCCCAGGGGTGGCGCGGGCAATTAAGCCAAACGTCCACGCCCTGAATCAGTTCGCTAGCCACCGCCATGTCATAGTCTTCAATGAATACCGCGCGCCCCTCTACTTCCGGCAGGCGGGTGAACTGCTTCCAGCGTTTGATGATGTCCTTGCCTTCGTTGTCGTGGGGGTGGGCCTTCCCCGCCAATACAATCTGCAGGGGCCGGTCCCGATTGCTGAGGAGTCGGATCAGTCGTTCCGGATCTGTCAGCAGTAAGTCCGGGCGCTTGTAATTGGTAAAGCGGCGGGCAAAGCCTAACGTCAGAGACTCAGTATCCAGAAGCAGACCACACGCCGCTTCCTCGCTGTTGCCGTAGTTGTGCTCACAATGCTGGCTCTGCAATCGCGCGCGCAGGTAATACACCAATCGGTGTCGCTGGTTTCTGCGCATCTGCCAGAGATCATGGTCAGTAGTCCCTTTCAGCGGGCGAAGGTCCTTCATAGGCTGTCGCCAGCGGTCCTGGCCACAGGCCGACGTCCATAATTCGTCCGCCTCCGGAGAATCCCAGCTCGGGGTATGCACACCATTGGTAACGTATTCTGCTGGCACATCGGCCGCCGGCCAGCGCCCGAACCACGGCTGGAAAATGGATTGAGTGACCTGTTTGTGAATCTGGCTGACACCGTTAAAACGACCGCTCATACCTAGCGCAAGCCCCGACATGTTCAAATCGCTTGAACCGCCATTGGCAACAGTCAGTATGGTCTCCAGCGACTGGCCGATCTCCTGCAACCAGGGCTCCAGGTACAATCGGGCAAGTTTCGTCGGGAACCGGTCAAAACCTGCAGCTACCGAAGTGTGGGTGGTAAAAAGGTTGGTGGCTCTGGTTGCCAGCCGCGCCACTTCAAAACTGGTCTCATTCTGCTGTTGCCAGTGCACCGCGCGCTCAACCAGCGCCAATGCGCTGTGGCCTTCGTTAATGTGGCACAGAGCGGGTTGGCGCCCCAACTGTGCCAACAAGCGCCAGCCGCCAATTCCAAGCACCATTTCCTGTTGCAGGCGTTTTTCCGGATCGCCACTGTAGAGTTCGCTGGTAATACCCCGGTCGCCGGGCTCATTCCGGGGGTCATTGCTGTCGAGCAGCAACAATTCACAGCGCCCCACCTGTCCTTTCCAGGCCCTCAGGCGAACTGTACGGCCGGGAAAAGGTACGTTTACCCTTGCCCATTCTCCGTTGCTGTCCCGTAACGGAGTAACCGGGAGCATGGTCGGATCGTTATAGGGGTGAAACTCCAGCTGCTCCCCCTCAGCGTTCAGGGCCTGCCGGAAATAGCCCTGCTGGTAGAGCAAGCCCACGGCTGTGACCGGCACACCCAGATCGCTGGAAGCCTTCAGGAAATCGCCGGCCAGAACGCCCAGGCCGCCGCTGTATAACGGCAGGGATTCCGACACCCCATACTCCATGCAGAACCAGGCGACGCCAGTGGCCAGCTGGTTGCCGCAGTTTTCAGAATACCAGGTCGGGCACTGGTTGAAGGCTTCATGGCGATTCAGTTGTTGCTGGTACTGGGCCATGAATTCGGGGTCTTCGGCCAGCTGTTGCAGCCGTTCTGCCGAAGCGCTGTTCAGCACCAGCCAGGCGTTATGGGTTGCCTCCCAGATCTCTTCATCGAGCTGCCGCCACAACTCATCACATCCGTGGTGCCAGCTCCACTGCAAATCCAGTGCAATCGCCATCAGCCCTGACATCTGTGCTGGCAGGGCCCTCATAGTATACGCGGCCAGAGTCATGGGGCTTCAGCCGTTAATGCGCGGTATAGCCGCCGTCGATAACCAGTTCGCTCCCGGTCATGAATTTGGACTCATCAGAGGCGAGGAAAACAATGCCCCAGGCAATGTCGTTCGGCTCGCCCATATGGCCAAGAGGATGTAAAGCGGCGGTGGCCTGCTTGGCAGCTTCCAGATCCTGGCCGGTGGTTTTCAGGTGGTTTTCGACCATCGGGGTCCAGATAAAGCCCGGATGCACGGAATTCACCCTTATGTTGTCCGGGGCGTAGAGCATCGCATCTGTTTTGGTCATCAACCGGACAGCACCCTTGGACGCATGGTATGGAGGTGCGTCCGGCGCGCCGATCAGGCCGTAAATGGAAGACAGATTGATGATGCTGCCGCCGCCGGCCTTCTTCATGTGAGGAATGGCGTGTTTGGTGCAGAAAAACACCCCTTTTACGTTAACCGCCTGTACCTTGTCCCATTCTTCCTCGGTCACTTCGTGGGTCGGCTTGTTGGCGCCGGACATGCCAGCGTTACTAACCACGACGTTTAGCGCTCCGAAGTGCCCGGCCACTCCGTCCAGAGCGGCTTTCACCTGCTGTTCATTGGTCACATCACAGTGCCAGCAACCAACCTTGTAGCCTTTGTCGCTGAGTGATTTGGCGAGGGTCTCGCCTTCGCTATCCAGGCAGTCAAGAATGCCAACGGCAGCGCCCTCTTCTGCCATCCGTTCAACCGTTGCTTTGCCAATGCCCAGTGCGCCGCCGGTTACCGCAGCTACTTTTCCTTCAAGTCGTGCCATGTCAGTCGTCCCTTACAGAATCAGTTGTTGTCATTATTGAAGTCAGTGCATTTGCTTGCGAACTCGCCCGGCAAGAAGGTCTGTAGACGCCTGTTCCTGCAGGCAGGCAATCAGTTCAGAAATTGTCAGCGCATCGTTCTCAACGCCGTCAAAATCAACCCCCAGACCGCCATCATCAGTCCTAACCACATGGGCGCTCAGCGTGCAGTGCCCCCGCTCCGAACGTTCCGGAAACCGGAAGGACAGCTCGATCGTCTGGTTCAGTCTCACATCCGAATAATCGGTCGCAATAAACAGACCACGTCGGGATGCATCCCGGATCATACCAGTCGCTACTGGCATGCCACGTTTGTAGACCAGAATGGGCAACCCGCCTTCTACCCGTTGGCTTAGCCGGTGTTCCATGCCGTTTCCTCCTGTCAGCTTGCCGAGTGGATACCGCAACTCCTCCACTTTACACCTGATTAAATATTAACCATCTTGATTCTGATCAAGAGGGTGATCACTCGGCTATCGACCGTATAGGTTCACAATATTTCTCAGCCCTGGCAGGTCGATCCTCGCTCGATAATCCTCGGGTAAGGTCCATTTCCAGTTACCCTGGATCGTGCCGGGCGTGTTGAAGCGTGCCTCGGATCCAAGAGCCAGAAGATCCTGTATCGGGACGATCACCAGTCGTGATACCGAGCCCATCGCAGCCTGTATCACGGGCCATGGCATATCCGGGCTGTTAATTCTCAGATACCGGTTAACATGCTCCCGGGTTCGCTCATCCAGGCTCTGGTACCAGCCCATTGTGGTGTCGTTGTCGTGGGTACCGGTATAGACCAGATCCCATTCCTTGTGGTTATGCAATAGATGGGGGTTGGCGGCGCTGCCATCAAAACCGAATTGTATGACGGTCATACCCGGTAACCGGAAACGGTGTCGAAGGGCTTCCACATCTTCCCCGATGATGCCGAGGTTCTCGGCAACCAGCGGCAAACGGGGTAACTCCCGGAAGCAGGTTTCCAGAAAATCATCGGCCGGGCCCGGCACCCAGTAGCCATCGACCGGGCGCGGATTCTCCGCCGGAATCTCCCAGTAAGCCTGCAGCCCCCGGAAATGGTCAATTCTAAGGAGATCGAACCGTTCCTGCTGGCTGGCCAGGCGCTGCACCCACCAGTGGTATCGGTCCTCCTCCATTCGCTGCCAGTCGAATAGCGGGTTTCCCCAGTGCTGACCCTCGGGGGAGAAATAGTCCGGGGGCACCCCGGCAACCACTCTGGGCTTACCTTCACCATCAAGCTTGTACAGGTGGGGTGCGGCCCAGACATCGGCGCTGTCGTGAGCGACGAAAATGGGGATGTCGCCAAACAGCCAGATGCCCCGTTCGGCCGCATAATGACGCACCGCTGTCCATTGTATGAAAAACAGGTACTGCTCCAGGCACACCCGTTCCAGTGTACTTTGGTGGGATTCTCTCAGGGCTTCCAGGGCGGCCGGCTTGTGATCCCGCAGGTCGTCGGGCCAGTCCAGCCAGTTCACGCCCGGAAACGCCTCTCTGGCTGTCATGAACAGCGCAAAATCATCCAGCCACTGATGGTGCTCCAGAAAATTCTGATAGGCCTGTGCGTTGAGCGCTTCTGACTCACGATAGCGACCGGCATGGAATCGCTGGCTGGCATGTTCCAGGGCTTCGGTACGGGTAAAGGCGGTAAGTTCCTGGCTATCGAGAAGACCGGGCGCCACCAGTTCCTCAAGGTCGATCAGAACGGGGTTCCCGGCATGGGCCGAGAGCGACTGGTACGGCGAAAGGTCTGCATGAGTGGGCCCCAATGGCAGTGTCTGCCACACCGTGATGCCTGCCTCGGCCAGAACATCCACAAACTGCCGGGCAGCGGCGCCCAGCTTGCCGGAAACGCCAGGTAATGCGGTCGGGTGCAACAGCACACCGGCACGCCGCCTTGCCAAAACCGGATTGGATGGCATTTCTACAGTCATGAATCAGCCTCATGCCCCGGCCGCATGGCACCGCCCTTGGCGGGCTCCCCTCCACCCTGGCTCAGGGGCTGGAACAGGCTGGACGGCGCCGGGTAGCCAATACGCTCATAAAGGTTGGCCAGGTGCCGGCGATACAGCTGCTCGAAATCCCGAACCACCGCTGCCGGGTTGTAATCGCCAAACCACCAGAACCAGTCCGAGCCTTCACACAATCCGAGCTGATGTGTGGCCGCCTGCTTCTGATCCATGTTGAGGGAGCCATTATCAAGCGCCCGGTCAAAATGCTGCTTGGCCTCACACAGCAGGTCCCAGGCCCGGTTTTTGTCGGAGTCGCCTATCCAGGTGGAAAAGGTTCCATAAATCCAGCTTCCAGCCACCAGTTCCGGGAGTTGCACAGGCTCTGTGTAATGCTCTTCCTGAAGGGTCGAATAAGTGGTCAGCCGCAGTTTCGGGTGTTTCTCAAGCACCCGGTACAGCTCGTCAAGAAAATGGAAGCCGTTCTCCGGGTAGTACTCCCAGGCATTCTCGCCGTCCAGAATCACCGAGATCACCGGGTTCTTGTCTTCTCTGGCGATGTTTTCCATGTGATGCACCAGGTCGCCAACCGCGTCCCTGGCGTGCCAGTCGGCATAGGTAAAACCAATCAGATCCGATAACCCATCGTCACGAAAAAAAGCCGTTACATTGGCATCAGTAAACCGGTACGGCTGATGGATGCTGGCAGCTTCAGGCAAGGATTTATTCGCCCTGGCCTTGTTGATGCTGTTATTGATGACTGAATCGCCGGAAGCGGTCCATCGAAAGCCTTGCTCGCCAAGCAACAGCAGCGTGGCCTGGCTCAACCCACCTTCAGAGGCCCAACAACCCGCAGGTTCGGTGCCGAAAAAGCGTTTGAAGGCTCGCCTGCCCTCGGCCAGATGCCAGATGGCCCGCTCTTTCCCCCTTGGATAGTGGTCATGCTCCGGAAGCGCGATGTCTGGCATCGCTTCTCGGGCGGCACTGAAATCCAGCAGCAGAGGCACGATGGGATGGGCCCAGGGGCTCATGGCCAGTTCCACCTGGCCTGTATGCGCCAGGTGACGGTAGCGAGGGCCTATGCTGGCCATCAATTCTGCGATCACGTCCAGCAATGCCTTGCGATCGTCCAGTGTGTACTGATGGGCCTTTTCCTGAAGGCTTTGTACCACGCCATGTTTGCGGCGCACGGTTTCCGCCATCCAGCCCAGGTGGTACCACACCAGCAGATCGGCAAGAAACTGGGTAGAAAGATAACGCTGAATGTCGGGCCGGGTTCGGTATAGATCGGCCACTTCCGCCAACCGAGCATAGGCGGGAAAACGCTTGATAATCCGCTCGGCGTTTGCCCTCAGGCACTTTTCCATCAAATCCAGAAATGCCGGTGAGCCAGGTTCCGGCAGCGCCGGATCAACCAGAGCCGCAAGCAGAGGATCGCCGATGGTTTGCCCTCCATGGCGCCATCGCTCAATGTGGTACAGATAGGTCTCAATCTGTTCCAGCAGCACCGGCGCGAAGTTCACCACCGCACGGGCATCCGGGTGGGCTTCCAGGTGCGCAGCCATGTCCACATAATCCTTGATGCAGTGCAGATAGACCCAGGGGAACAGGAACTGCCCATTGCTGTGATCCTGATAATCCGGCTGGTGCATATGCCAGCAAAGTACCACTGGCGTGCGGGGGTCAGAGGCCATGGGGATAATCCTGCCCGAGCATCTCGGGAGTGATCAGCACAACACCTTTAGACGACACGTGGAAGCGTTTTTCATCTGCTGTCCGATCAAAACCAACCCGGGTGCCTTCCGGAATCCGGCAGCCGCGGTCAATCACCGCTTTGCGAATGTGGCAATCGCGTCCAATGTCCACGTCCGGGAAGATTACAGAGTCCTCCACCTCACTGAAGGAATGCACCCGAACCTGGGAGAACAACAGCGAGTGTCGAACGTGAGCGCCAGAAACGATGCAGCCGCCGGCCACCATGGAATCGACGGCCGTGCCCCGACGGTTGTCATCATCGAACACGAACTTGGCCGGCGGTAACTGTTCCTGGTAAGTCCAGATCGGCCAGTCCGAATCGTACAGATTCAGTTCCGGGCTGATACCGATCAGTTCCAGGTTGGCCTGCCACAGGGAATCGATGGTTCCGACATCGCGCCAGTATGCCACCTTGTTGTTGACTGGATCCCGGAACGGGAAAGCCGTAACCCGAAGGCGCTTGATCACCGAGGGAATAATATCCTTGCCGAAATCATGGGAAGAGTTACCGTCCATCTTGTGATCCCGCAGCAGTTCATCAAACAGAACTTTCGTGCTGAACACGTAAATACCCATCGACACCAGCGCTGTCCCCGGTTTACCCGGCATGGCCTTGGGGTGGGCCGGCTTTTCCTCGAATTCGGTAATGCGTAAATCTTCATCCACCGACATCACCCCGAACGCCGAAGCTTCTTCGACGGGCACCTCAATACAGCCCACGGTAATATCCGCCTCCTGTTCCACGTGGGCAGCCAGCATGGTGCCGTAATCCATTTTGTAGACATGGTCACCTGCCAGAATCAACACGTACTCCGGCTGGTGGCTGCGAATGATGTCCAGGTTCTGCAGCACGGCGTCTGCTGTGCCCTCGTACCAGGAGGTCTCAATGCGCTGCTGGGCCGGCAACAGTTCCACAAATTCATCCAGCTCCCCCCGCAGGAACCCCCAGCCGCGCTGAATGTGACGGATCAATGAGTGGGATTTGTACTGGGTGATGACGCCTACCTGGCCAATGCCGGAGTTGATGCAGTTGGACAACGGGAAATCGATAATCCTGAATTTACCCCCGAAGGGAACGGCAGGCTTGGCTCGCCATTTTGTGAGATCGTGAAGCCGGGATCCCCGGCCACCGGCCAAAACCAGTGCAAGAGTTTGACGAGTAAGGCGACTGACGAAACGCTTGGCGGTTTGCATAGCAGCTTCCCTGTTTAAACCGGATACTCGCCGACACAAATTTGACGTTTGTTCTTTCAGAAAAATATTATCATTGAATTATGACGTACAATTGTCTTAGGTCATATTTTGTACAAACGCAAAAACGATTCATGGTCTAACCTCTGATTTCCACTTTTGTTCAGGAATCTGTGGTCTATGGAAAGCCCCGCCCTGAGTGAGTTCGACCTGCACCTGTTTGCCGAAGGCAGGCACTGGCATATCTATAATGTTCTGGGT
>MDSZ01079933.1_pt1 | contig 29330 bp, 18 predicted proteins | sample 811201 | NCBI WGS metagenome assembly MDSZ01 (sample SAMN05326647, study PRJNA326480) | marine metagenome | isolation source: seawater | place: Indian Ocean: North | collected 2010 | reverse complement strand
CTCCTCGGACGTCTTTCTTTCGCTTTGAAACTCGTGACGAAGAGAGAGAGAGAGAGAGAGAGAGAGAGAGAGAGAAGAAGACTCTCTCTCTTTCTCTCTTTTGGAAACATACTACTACTACTACTACTACTAATACTAATAATAATACATGAGCGGCACGACGTCGGCGGTTCTTGATTTTTTCTTCGGCAACATCGTCGGGGCGCATTCGATTGATTCGTCGTCGTCGCAAAGTCCAACAAACTCGCCCGAAACGTCGTCGTCGTCGCCTTTTGGTGGTGGAGAGGACGACGAGATGCGGGGAGGAGAAAGCTCGACCGTCGGTGCGAGTGGAAAATCGTCGTCGAGGGAGATGTACCGACCGGGCGAGGACGCGTCGTCGTCGTTTCGACGGCGAGGGGGACACGGGACGACGACGAGCGGAGGATCGCCGAGAGGGGAAGGCGGGTCGTTGGGGTACGAGGAGGAACTGTTCGGCGCGAGTGGGAGTGCACCTGGGAGCGGCGGAGGAGGAGGAGGAGGAGGGTCGAAGTCGCCAACGGTGACGAAAAGCGGTGGCGTCGAGAAAAACGCGTCCGTGCCGTCGACGCCGAAGAACAACAACAGAACGAATTCGGTGAACCAAGCAACGGTGAACTTAATGAACGGGATTTTAGGGACCGGCGTGCTCGGATTACCGTACTGTTTTAAACTGACCGGGGTGTTTTTGACGACGACGTTGATTGTCGTCTCAGCATGCGCGACTATATACACGACGCAGTGTTTGTTGTTCGCGAGCGCAGTAACCGACGCGTGGAGTTACGAGGAAGTCGCGTTTAGAACGTTAGGGAATAGAGGGAAAATGTTAGTTAGGATATGCGTGGTAGCGTTGTTGATGGGTTGTTCGGTGGCGTACGTGAATATAGTTTCGGATATATTCTCTGGCGTGGCAGGAACTATTGTGCCAGCTGGTGCGGAGCCGAGTCGAGGGGAAACGATGGTTGCGGTGGTGTGTTTTGGATTTGTGCCGTTAGGAACGATGATTCGCTCGGCAAAAGCATTGAGCAGCACGTCCGCGTTTGGGATTTTTATCGTGTGGATGTTTACTTTGTCTGTAGCGTTGTTGTACTTTTTTAAGAGTTCAGTATACCCGGATTTGTACGCCGAACACGAGTTAGCTGGGAATCGCGCGGTGCAGACGTGGAATAGTAAGAAGAGTATGATTGTGTTGCCTGTGTTATCGTTTGGTTTCGCGGCATCGCCGATTATATATCCAGTGGTGCAAACGTTGAAAGACCCGACCAATAACAGAGTGTTATCGGTGGCAAATAAGAGTATATTGATTTCCGGGATTGCGTATTTTATCATCGGGTTGATGGGGTACATGACGTTTCAAGATAGCACGAGCGGGGATGTGTTGAGAAATTTTGGCGCTGAGAAAGGGTCGTGTGGGGTGTTGATGCGAACGATGAAGTTGTTGTACTGCGTATCGATGGCGACGTGCGTTCCGGTAGTGTTCATTACGTTGAGAGAGACGTTAACGCCGGTCGTGTTGCGAGTGTGCCAGGCGCCAGAATCTCAGAAAGAAATGTCAAAAGCCCAAGATATCGGTTTGAATGCGGTTTTGTTCGGATCGTCTTTGGCGATGGCGTTTTATATTCCCAACGTGGAGTTTGTGTTTGGTTTAGTGGGCGCGACGTCGTGTTCGACGCTGATTTTCACCGCGCCGAGTTTAATTTTCTTGTCCGTTACGGGTGATAGTTCCGGAAGTTACGCCAAAGCTTTGAGCAAAATCAATTCGTTCGGGTGGATTACCACGCTCGGGTTGACGACTTCGAGACAAATTGCGAGACTCTTTTGTGCGTTTGGAGTGTTTCTGTTAATTAAATCCACCGAACACACCATCCGCGCGGTCCATGAAGAACAAAAATTGGTTGATTTAGTGTCCTCGTTGCACGCGGCTGAAGAGAAAGCGTCCGAAGCGGCGGTGATGTATGAGAAAGTTTACGAAGCGGCAGATAAGTTCCAAAGGGTAGAAAAAGCTGAGAGCGAGTTGTCGATAGCGCAGACAGAGTCGGAAAAGACGATGCAAATAGTCAAAGACGCCGTAGAGTCGTTGGAAAAACTGAGCTCGAAAACTGACGGAAGTACCAGCACTTCAGATTTAAAGAGCATGTTCTTTGGAGAATCCGATGACGATGGGCACGGGGAAGTCTTGAAGAAATCCATTGAAGAAGTTTCGGAAATGTCGAAATCCTTTGGAAACGTTACGATTGGTTCACTGATTGAAGCCGAGGCGACGTTAGAGGGGCTTTCCGATGAAATCAACGACAAAAAGAACGAAATAGCAAAAGAAAAGAACAAGGAACAGGAAATTCGCGACAAAGACGCGGCTTTGATTGCCGAAGCGACTGGAACGGTGGTTGATTTCGATTCGATTAAATCGTCTTCTTCGAAAAATAGCGAGAATAGCAAAGAGCAGGAAAACGAAGGGAAACAGTTAGAAAAAGAAGAAAAGGAGGTAGAAAAACTCGTCGCCGACGAATCCGAAACCGTCAAGAGCGTGATTGAAACGCAATCTGCGTTGTCTGTATTACACGATGTTGCCACGGAAGTTATCGGCGCCATGGACGTTTCGCACGCCGGGGTTTCTTCTGCGTCCGCACGCGCGCAGAGTCGACTTCACGAGGTTCAAAACGTTTTGAACACGACGCAAATGACCACAGAAGTTATTAGCAAAACCTTAGCAGATTTGAAAGAGGCGAAGGAGACACAATCGGAGAATGTTTTAAAAGCGGTGATGAAAGCGATTGAGAACTCTGGACGAAACGATGAGGAAGGTAAAGATTTGATGGAAGCGTTGGCGCAAGTCGAAAACGAAGCGCGAGAGTTGGCGGACACAAAGAAAGAAGTCGAAGAAGAAAGCGGATCGGTTGATGGAAATATTAAGAAGGACTTAAAGGAAAAAGATGGTTCTGAAGCTCCTGGAGAAGAGATTGGCGACGATACCGTCGCGAAACTGTTAGATGCAACGAAAACGGCTGCCGAGAAAATGGTCGTCACGGAAGTCGAAGACATCATGAAGAAAACAAACGATGTGAAACCAGAAGTCGTCGATAGAGCGGCGGAAATTGCGAGACAACTTCGTCCGAAAGTCGTCCAAGAATCTTCGGATAAACCGTCCATCAACTCTTTGTTTGACATTTCAAACCAGAAGGACAAAAACGTGGCGGCAGACGGCGACGGCGGCGGTCAAGTTGGCAGTAAAGAAGGAGCGAACATGGATGTGGGAAATACCAATACCATCGGAGAAAAAATAATACCCGACGTTGCTCACGAAGAACGCACGAAAGAGTGGAAAATCAAACCTCTCCTCGATACGGAATTTTTTGAACGCGCCGGAAAATCAAAAACGAACAAAGAAGCCGAAGAGTTAGCATCCACGGTCGAAGAAAGAGAGGAAGAAAGAGACAACGACGGCGACGAGTTGAACTGGGACAGTTCGTTTTCCAAGCGCGTCAGAGGTGGCACTAGTAGTACTGGAGAAGACGCCCTTCTAGAAAAGAATTTTTAGTAGTTTTTAGTCGTATTTTTTACTGATGTATAGTTTTGCGAATGCCCCATAAAAAAGACCCCCCCCCAGCGAGGATGCTCAGACGAACACTAGATCGCGTTTTGCGCGCCTCGTTCAGCGTGACGAGCACATCGTACGGTTTGTCGACGCCACGGTTGTTGTCGTCGTCTGTCGCGTCTCGTGTCGTGGGAGCATCGTTTTCTTCTTCATCGATGATATCAACGGCAGGAGCCAAAATCCCCGTTCGTAGAGGAAACGCACAGAACAACAGATTCTCGAGTTTTGCATCTGCTTCGCCGCGATCTCGATCGGTAACACCAGCGATGCCGTCAAAGACGACGATAGCGTCAACGGGGACGCGGTCTTACGCTTCCTCTCAAAAAGTCAAAATGTCCAAAACATCCACGAAAATAAAAGGATACAGCTCGTGGAAAAGCCGGTTTTCAGTCACCGCATCTGGTCTCTTTCGACGCAAACAAAAATGAAAAAGGCACATGGGTTTTAGTAAGACACCGAAGCAACGCAGACAATTGAGAGGGACAAAGTTGGTGGATAAAACGTTGGAACGACCGATGAGAAAACTTGGGTTTAATATGTTGTAATGATTAGTGTAGTTTATATAGTATAGTAAGGGTTTGTGAGCCGCTCGACGGCTCGACGGATATTGCTACTCATCTCTTCTATAGAAAACAACAACAAAAATACTATTACTTCATGTTCTTCGTCGGCGTCCGCTTTTTCTTCTTCTTCGCCTGCAAAGATTTTGTTTGTTGCATGAACAACGTCAAACCCGGAGGGACTTTCCCGACGTCTAAGTTCGCGCTGCCTGATTTCAATGTCTGCACGCCGTCTTCGCTGAGCTTTTTTAACGTCAATTTGTAATCGAGTCCGACGTTTGCTTTGGCGTTGAATAAAGCGGCTTCGCACGTTAAAGCGGCATCTTTGGAAAGGTTGAAGGTTTTTTGGAGGTAGGAGAGGACTTTCATACGAACGGATGAGTGGTTGGGTTCTTTCGGGACGACGGAGTGCATCGCGGCCGTTTTCTTCTTCGCATCCTCGAGAATTTTGGACGCTCCCGGGGCTGACTTTTTGTAGATATCGGCCAGCGGGCCAGGAAGGTTGGGTTCGACTTTAATACCCCCCGTTGTTATCTTTGATGATGGTATTCCTAGTGGCTTTTCCTCTTCTTTTTCTACTTTGTCCTTCTCTTCAGCTTCTTTCGTTGCGGTTTTATCGTCCTCCTCTCTGGCGGATTCTTTCTTAACCGCCGCGTCGAGGTTTTCCTCTTTCCCTTCGACGTCGTTGGCGTTCACATTTATGGGGATCTCTGCAACAGCTTGTTGTTGCTGTTGTTGTTGTTCCTGCTGTTGCTGCATCAAATGCGCGGTATTCTTCACCAATTCAATCCACTCAGTCATAATTGACATGCATATATCCCTCGCCTCTTTCATCCCTTCATCTTTACTCTTGGCCCAATTTTTGACGGTTTTCGTAATCATAGTCTGTTCCAACATCTGCGCGTTCACACTTTGCGCGGCCACTTTCCTTGCCGTCTGCTTCATCCTCCTCGCCACGCGATTCAAATGTGACCCCGAAAACTCTGCCTTCTTATTCGCCTCGTCCAAGGCTTTGAGCGCCGCGGATCTCTCCAACTCAGCCGCTCGCTTAGACGCGCTCGCCTCTTCGTGTTCAAGCATCTCCCGTTCCATGATTTGTTTCAACTCCATCAACTGCGGGACCGAAGAAGGGACTTTCACTATCGGAGCCTCCTCGACCTTCGCCAGTTCTACCTTTGCTGCTGCGCCTCGCTTCGCACGGCCGCCACCTTTTGAGGCGGGTGATTTCCTACCCACGTTGACCGTATTACTCGGCTTTTTCTTTTCCTTTTCTCCCTTTTCAGTCTCAGTTTTCGCCTCCGTCTCCGCTTCCTTCTTTTTCTCCTCGTCCTTCTTGCCGTCGTCGTCTTTCTCCCTCGGCGTCTCTTTCGTCTTCTCCTTCTCTTGTTTTTCCTTCATTTTCTTCGTCATCTCCAACGAGCGTTTCAACGCTCTCTCTTTATTCGCTTTCGCCCGTTTCGTGGTTTTCATCCCCTCGTCTTCCTCCTCGTCGCGTTCCTTCGTCGGTGTCCTCTCTTTCCCGTCGTCTTTGTCCTTCGCGTCTCTTCTCTTCCTCTTCTTCTTGTCGTCAAAGTCGTCCTCCTCCTTCCCCGTCGCATCGGTCGATGATTTCTTCACCAATGTCTTCTTCTTTTTCTTCATCTTTGACGGCGTCGCCGCGTCCTCCTCCTTTGGTCCACTCTCCTCCTCCTCCTCCTCCTTCGCCGCGTCGTCAAAGTCGTTTTCTCCCGTCGTCGTCGTCGTCGTCGTCGTCGCGCGGCGTTTCGCCGACGCTTTCGTTCGAGGCATGTCGTAAAGGGGCCCTTCTTTTCTTCTTCTGATTGATGAAATTTGGGGAATTTTTAAAGTGGGGAATTGGACGCTTCTTTTTGCCTCTTTTGTGTTGTATCTTCAAAGTCCCGAACGCTCTCTCTCTTTACACATAATAGTCTCCTCAAAAGCGATGTGGAATGCTTCGTAAAACCGCCATAGCGACTTTGACGACAACAGGGAGGCTTCGACGAGGGCTTCTTCTCCTCGCCGCTGCTCGACGACGGACGACGACTTTGACGACTTTGACGACGACGACAAATGCGACGGGGGCGTTTCCGAGACATTTCGGCGTGGGATGGTGGTCCTCCTCCTCTCCCCTTTTCCCCAAAGTCATCGGGAAAGGTGGTTGGTATGTCTCGTCGAAGTCCGTGGTATTCGACGACGCGAAACCCTTTTGGACGGCGCGAAGGAGAGAGGCGACGACGACGACGACGACGACGAGCAAAAGCGGGAATAAGAGAGGCGATGTCGAAAACGACGACGACGACGCGTTATTTTTCGAACACGTGCGACTGAACCGAGACATCGTCGCGTGCACGACGCATGGGCAGATTTTAGAACACGTGGAACTGCACTCGGAAAGATACAACGGCGTGAACGTCTCCACCGCCTGGCACCGGCTGGCGAAAAAACTCGGACGAGACGAGCAAAAAGCGTCCATGAGAGAATTTAAAAGAGACGCGAGAGTGCTGCTTCTGGAAGAAGCGACGGTGAGATGCATGCGAGGGTTGTTTCGGAACGAGAACGACGGACGAAGTCGCGAACTCGTCTCGCGGAGACGCAACGAGAAGCGACGATCGATGGTGAGTCGTCGAGTGAAAACGGAGGATGCTTTCGACGCTCAAAACGTCGGGAATATCTTGTGGGCGTTCGCGACGATGTTGTATACGCCTAGATTAGAGATTTTGGATAAGTTTGCGGATATTATCGAGGAAAACGTAGATAAATTATACCCGCAAGCGTTGTCGAATTCGTTGTGGTCGTTCGCCCGATTGAAAGAGTGGAATTTTTTGAGATGCAAAACAATCGCAGAGTTAATGATGCAACAAGCGTTAAGAATGTTACCAGATGTGTTGAAAGACGTGAAGAAAGCCGGGGGGATATTTGGTGCCAAAGACGTGCCTTTTGGTGGGTTTAGCACGCAAGCGATTGGGAACGCCATGTGGTCGTGTGGAGCGTTGCGATGCCACCCGGGCGAGGAGATTATGGAAGCGTATTTGAAGTTGACGACGGAGTATCATGAGAAGTTTAAGACGCAAGAGATTTCGAACATTGCGTGGACGTCGGCGATGTTGCAGCATCACCCGGGGGAAGCGTTTTTGAACGTGGTGAGTGAGACGTTGACGAACAGACTAGAGGAATGCGCCAGTCAGGCCGTGTCGAACTCGTTGTTGGGATTGGCTACGTTTGGGTATAAAATGGACGAAGAGATGTTGAAAGCGTTAGGTGGAGGGAGACACGCGAGACGGTGTAATTCGCAGGATTTGTGTAACTCGATATGGGCGTTAGCCGCAGTCGACGCGTTTGAGGCGGAAGTGTACGGAGACTTGTGGGCGAGGGTGAGTTCGATGCACCACGACGAATTTGTGCCGGAAGGTTTGAACATGTTGTACCACGCGTGCGTGATGCACCAGGATTATTGGATGGATCGTCAAAATTTCGGAAACGATGTTGATGAGGATGTATTGAGAGATGCAACGAATGCCACCAAAAAGAGGAACTCCACGAAGAAAACTACAGCAACAAAAAGTACGAAACCCGCTTCTTCTTCTTCTTCTTCTTCTTCCTCTGCGTTTGGCGTAAGCGTAGGAGAAGTCGTGAGGCAACGACACGATACGCCTATATGGTTAGATACAATCGCAAAGAAGAGTTATTACGACCAAACTATACACCAGGTCACCTTATCGGCCTTTCATAAACATGTTTCGACCCGAATTCGAGCAGGGTTTGTAAAAAATGTCGCCGACGAATATCTCACCGAAGACGGCGCCATGTCTATCGACATCGCTTTGCTCGACCATAAAATCGCCGTAGAGTGCGACGGGCCTTCGCACTTTGAGAAGAACATGGAAAAGTCGCTGACACACAAAACAATTTTACGAAACAAGGGGTTAGAGCGACGCGGATGGCGCGTGTTGTCCATTCCATATTTCGAATGGCAAGAGGCGACGGATACCGAAACGCACAGGAAGTATTTAGAAGACAAGTTAGCGGCAGTTGGCGTAAAGCGCGAACAGGTGTTAACTCTGTTTTGATTAGGTAGGAAGTTAGATTTTATGATATAGTATATGTGTATTTCAATGATATTACGTACGTAGTGAAGGCAATGTGATCTATATGTAAAAATACGTTATATATCCCGTCGGCGATTGTGTTAGTAATGCATTTTTCAATGTTGTTTGTACATGCCGTTGCGCGAATCTTCTTCAAACATCATCAATCTCCGTTTTTTCAACGGAATGTGAGTCAATATCGATGAAGTGGTATTATTCTCGTCCGTAGAAACGTGATGTAAGACTTTCTTTCTTTCTTTCTTCACTTTGACACCGTTTAGCGAAGAAGGCGCGATTAAAGTTGTACCCTTTGCGGCGGGCGGCTTCTTTTCTTGCTTGTTCGTCATCAATTTCGGCAGTTTTCGGTCGGACGTTTTCTTTTCCTTTTTACTCGGGCTCCCTCCCCCTCTCGCGCCGGATTTCTTCTTTTCTTTCGTCGGTTTGTTCTCTGACGTTCCACCGACGCCGTTCTCATCTTCTTTCTTAACGTCTGGTAACGTTTTAGCCGCACCTGGTCGGTTTCCTCGCATGGTTTTCGCGTTCGCCTCGTACATCGCCGTCGCTTCGGCGAGCACTCTTTTTTGGTTTTGGATTATCGCTTCGCCTTCTTTCGCGTTCTTGATGCCGCCGCTGGCGAGACCGCCAAAACCGCAACACGCTCGACATTTCTTTCCAGGAGAGTCGTCCAAGACTTTCCACGATCGTGTGCCAGAAGGAGTGACTGGGAGCGACGCGTTGTCGATCACGTCGACGATTATTCCGTCGACCATTTTCGTTTTTCTATTCTCGCTACCTCTATTCTCGGTAGTGCCGCCTTTCTTGCCCTTGTCGACATTTTTCGAAATACATTTATCTTCGTCCTCCCAGTCTTCCAAGCAGTCTCTGTGCGCAATAGCGCCTCCACCTAAACAATTACACGCTTTCACCATCGGTTCGATTTCATCCGTGTGTTCGCATCCGCACACGCAGCACACGCATCTCCTCTTGGCGCTGACCGAGTTGCTACTTTGTGAGTTTGGATGGAGCGCAAATTCTGTCTTAGGGTCAATGCCGAGCGCTTTTGCGACGTATGATTGTAATCCCCAATCGTCGTCTTCGATGATTTCACCTTTTTTTATCATATCTTCCACGAGCGCTTCGTTTTCTTCCTCCTCTCCCGGGTCGTCCTCTTTCTCCTTTACGTTGTCGTCGTCGTCGTCTAAATCCACCAGCAGCTGCCTCGGAAAACTCTCCACATTCTTTTCTTTCACGCACGTTGAACATTCGTACCCTTCTGGAATCGCCTCTTCCGATTTCACCCCGCAACACTCCCCATGTTCCCACGCGCCGCACGTCTCGCACGCCAACATAAATCCGTACTCCTCGTTATCTCCACACGCGCAATCGATAAAATCCTCGCCCATTTCCCCAGTATACGCGCACGGATGTTTCATAGCTCTCTTCCTAGATCCGCCTAGTCCAGCTTTTCTCGGATTCTTCGCGATGGGTCGATCGTGCAACCATTCGTTGAACGCTTTCGATAACGAAAATTTCAGGGCCTTCTCCTTTGCCTCCGCGCCGTCCGGGTCTTCAGACGGGTCGTGTATTCGAAACGATCGAGTTTTTATCGGAGTCGTCGTGCTTCTACTAGATGGTGATGTGTTCGGTGTGTTGTTGCTATCGTTGTTCTTCTTGTTCTCTTCTTTTGTCGTTTTCTTGCTCCCGTTTTTCTTGCTCTCCTCCGTCGATTGCTTCGACGAAGAGTTGTCTCCGTACGCTTTGGCCACAATCGTCCAATACTGATTTCCAGTTGCAAAGTTCTTTCTCTTCATCAAGAACGCGAATCCTCGACCGTCGTCGTCGTCGTCGTCGTCGTCTTCATCGTCGCGCGTTTCTTTCTTCGTCTCGTCGTCGCTCTTTCTTTCGCGTGTCCTCGTCTCCTCTCTGCACAGGCGCGCGACCGACTTTTGTCTCGACGCCGACGACTTTGGTGAAGAAGGCGACGACGAAAACAGCATCTCCCCGATCGCGGTCGTCGCGCGCGCGTCGACGAGCGCGTTCTTCGTTCTCTCCCACGCGTCGTCGTCGTCGTCGTCGTCGTCTTCCTCTTCCTTCGACGTCGTTTCCTCGTCGCCGCCCAAGGCGCGCCGCCGCGAAACTTCGATCGCCCGTCGAACGGTCCAGGACGACATCATTTTTGACGACGAGCGTTGTTGCGGAGGGTTCCCTCCTCTCTCTCCTTCCCTTTCTCCTCCTTCTCCGGACGAAGAAGGAGAAAAAATCTCGAGCACCGCGAACGTCCTCCTTCGACTTTTTTTGCTCCTCCTCCTCGCGACGACGCGCCGTCGACGCGCTCGCGGCGATGCAACCATCGTCGCCGTGGAACCACCATGACCACCACCACCACCACCACCAGAGGCCATCTCGTCGCTTTTTTTTTTGGAGGGTCGTTCGTTCGTTCGTTCGTTCGTTCTTTTTTTTTTATGCATCTTTCGAGAGGACACACAAAAAAAGGAGGAGAGAAAAATCCCCCCTTAAAAAAAAAAAAAAAACGCATTTTTTTGACTAGGGTTTCAAAAATTAAGAATAGGGTTTAGAGAAAGTGGGTGAGAAAAAAATCGACTTTTTGGTACCAACGAGACTTTTGCGAAAGAAAAAAAGATCTCACAATAATTGGGGAGAAGAAGAAGAGAGAAAAAGGGAATGGGCAACTGTTTTTCCTCCTGCTTCCCGAAGAAGACGACTTTGTTTAGGAGGAGTTTTGAGGCTGGGTCGGAGGAGGAGGATCCGGAAACGGTCGCGCTGCGAGAAGAGAGCGAGAAACGCGAGGCAGAACTGGCGCGACGGCACGCGGCGGAGGCAGCGGCGAGACGAGAAAAGCTCTTCGCGAGCTCGAGTTTGGGGAAAGCGATTAAGAAATCGGAGTTGAAAGCGAAGCGAGAGAGAGAAGAGAAAGAGCGCGCAGGTTTTACGGAGACGAGACGAGCGGAACAGAACGCGAAGGATTGGCTGAGCTGAGAGAAACCGGGGGTGGGATACGAGAGAGAAAAACGCGCGCGCGCGTTCAGTTCGTTCGCGGAAGTGAGAATTTCTAAGTTGTGAGAAGAACTTTAGAACGAGGGCAACAACGGCAACTTTAAAAAAAGAGTGAAAGAAGGGAGGACGCGCTTTCGAATATCATCGATAAGTATGGGCGGACACGGGGGCTTAAACATTCTCCCGCAAAAATCGTGGAACGTGTACGGCCGGAAACAACGCGAACGCGTTCGAAGAGACGAAGAGCAATGGGAGAGAGAGCAAAAAGAAGAAGCGGAGAAAAAAGAGGAGGAGGAGAGAGCGAAGCGGTTGCGAGCGTTGCGAGGAGAGAAAGAAGAAGAAGGTGAGGAGAAAGAGATTGGACGGGAGAGTTTGACGCACAAACACGTGAACTTTTTCGAATATCACGAAAAGGCGTTGGAATCTTTGGAGAAGAAACAGAAAGCGAAGAAGAGCGAGGAGGACGAGGGGAATCGATTAGGCGGCAGCGGGTCGCATTTGAAGCAGCCGTGGTATGCGAAATCGACTACTTCGTTTTACGACGATGACGACGACGACAACGACGACAACGAAGATAAAAAGTATGGCAGAAGACACTACTCGTTACCGAAGAGAGTTCGAATGCAAAGAGAAGAAACGGAACGCTTGCGGTTGGCAGATAAGAACAACGCGCAGACAAACGCGAAGGAACAGCCATTTGAAAATCGCCCTACGCTAACAAAAGTCATGCTCACGGACGGGTACGTGCCACCCTCTGAAAGAAAGAGAAAGGAGAAGAAAAAGAAGAAAAAGAAGAAGGAGAAGAAAAAGAAAAGACGACGTTCCTCCTCTTCGGATGATGATTCAGGAGATGAAAAAGAGCACGAGTTAGCGCGCGCGTTGAAAATGCAAAAACTGAGAGAGGAAAGGGCGAGACGAGAAATGAAAGAACGCGAACGCGCAAAAAGCGTGTTTACGAACGCGTCGAAAAATATGTTCGCTTAATGCATATAGAAGAATAGAAGAACGAATCGCTTGTACTATAAATACATAGTCTGTTATACAATCGCATCAGAAGAATATCTCTTCCTTCTCTAGAACATTAGATCGCATGATTTGCGAGCCGTACTCGAAATATTCCTCCCGCGTGTGACAACTCTTGTAAAAGTCCGGCATGGACGCCACCACAGATCCACCGAACCATACCGCGTATCGTTGCATGTCGTGTGTAAATACCTCCACGTCCACCGATTTCGCTTTCAATCGATTCCCGCTCTTCGCTTCGCTTTCTGATATCCGTTTATCGACGACTCGTTTCACGTCCCTTTTCACTCGTTTACCGAACCCTTTAAACATGGTCGAACCACCGCTTAGAACGATTTTCCCGTACAATTTTCGTCTGTTGTCGATTGGACACTCTTGAATGGCATTATCGACTAATTCTGGCAACGAGAACTGCGCGAACCCGTTCTCTTTCTCGGCAATCATATCCGGTCGGAAAAACACTTCGGGCGCTAAAAATCTCTCGTACCCCACGTCCGCTTGCCAAGGCAAATTCGTTTTAGCTCGAATACCTTCCATTCTTATCACGTATTCCTTTGGGTTCCGTTCATGCATCTCAAACTCTTTCGCTATGTCTTTACTCACGTAGCAATACTTCTCTTTCACTTTCTGCGCCACGCGACTAAACTCCTCGGCCGGAACATTTTCGCCTCTCTCTCTCATCAACGTTTGTACAAATCTTGTTAGATCTCTTCCAGCTAACGGAACAGACTTGATTGCGCTGCTCACCACATACCCGTCACAGACCGGTATAACGTGCGTGACGCCATCTCCAATATCAATCACGGTTCCCGTTAAACCACCACCGTCATTCTTGTTGCTACCTCCATCTACGTCGCTACTCTTCTTATTGTTATCGACGCCGTGTAATGCTACGCTCGCGTGTAGCGCTAAGACCGCTTGCACGCCTACGTGCACTCCGGGCACATTAAACGTTTCAAACATAATCTCCCCGATTCGTTCTCGATTTTCCGCCGGATTGAGCGGCGGTTCCGTGAGTAAAAAATAGTGCTCCTCTGGGTCCACTCGTAAGAGTCCCAACACCGATGTCTGCCAAAATTTTTCCATGGACGTCCAGTCGTTCACGACGCCGTTCGAGATGGGCCATTTAATCGTCTTGGAATGAATCCGCGCCAGGGCGTCGTCGCCTATCGAATAGTTCAAATCGGAGAGACTCCTGTGCGACTCTGTCGTCGCGTTCGAAAAAAATGGAGTATTCGTATTAGTAGTGCGACGACGATTCGTGCCTCCCGGCGGTGTCCTCCCGGTCGCGTTTTGGATGGCATCCCTCCTGTTTTGGTGATGATGGTCATCAAAGTCGACCGAGACGCAGGTCGGGAGAACGAACGACGGTTCGCTGTTGGAGGCGAACCCGAGCTTGGTGTACCCGGTCCCGTTGTCCACGACCACCGGCGGGTGGTCGGCGACCACCCGCATTATTCTCTCTCGCAGCAGCAGCAGCAGCACAAAGTTATTTTTTTGCAACGCGTTTTTTTGTGTGGTACATTTTAAGTGTTCCAATTGGACAAAGAAAATTCCGCTTCACAAAAAAGGGACACACAAAACGCGTTCGTTGTTGATACACCCAACACCTACTATACGAACAACAACAACAACAACAACAACAGACGACGACACCTTTACCAGAGAAGATGTACCGCAAAAACGCTCTGAAATTCCAAGAGCACCTCGCGAAGCTCCCGCAGGCCATGTTCCCCCGGTTCGTCGACAACAAGTGGCGCAAGCCTGAGTTTAGCGCGCGACGCGTCGCCGAGTTGCGAAAGAAAGCGCTCCAAGAAAACGTCGAGTGGACGTTCGATGATGATGCGAAAGCGCGAAGAAAACCGGAAAAGTTTCCGCGGTTGAAACCGCCGAAAGGACACAAACGCCTGCGAGATCGCGAGGTGAAACTGAGAGACGCGAAACGCGAAGCGGCAGAAAAGAGACAACCGGAAATCGCGCGACTCTACGAGGAAAAGAGACGGAGACGAGCGAAAGGAGACGATGCCGTTTTGGACCAAGTGCTCCTCTCGAGGAGAGAGAAAACGATGAAAATGAGAACCACAACAACAACAACAACAACAACAGCCAAATGATGCCTCGTAATCGCGCGACTCTGCGAGGAAAAGAGACGGAGACGAGCGAAAGGAGGACGCGACGATGCCGTTTTGGACCAAGTGCTCCTCTCGAGGAGAGAGAAAACGATGAAAATGAGAACCACAACAACAACATAGCCAATGTTGCCTCGTAATAATACAAGGAAAACTTTGAACGAAGAGAGCGATTTTGATGATACCGTCGTCGTCGTCGTCGTTTTCACAGAAAAAGCGAGGAGTAAAGACGAACACTAGCATAGCCTTAGCAGTAGCAAAGAGGTGTTGGATGTAATACGAAACAGAGACCGTCGACGTTGGCGGTCGCGGCGCGCGCACCGACAACAAAAGGAACCCGCCTCTGAGTCACGTCCCTGAGATTTAAGGACTCGTTCACATTCAAATAAAACCCTAAACTATAACACCAAAAAAGGAGGGAAAAAAATTGGATCCGAGAGACGCGCGCGCTTCAAAGACGATACGCGCAACAACAACTACTACTACTACTCGCAGCAGCAGCACCGCTCGAACCACGCCCCGCGGGAGTGTTTGTGGTTTCTGTTGTTCTTTGTGTTTCGGAATACACACACACACGCATAAACGTGCGTTTGTGTCAAGAGAGACCCGATGATGACTTCATTTGCCGCGGGGCGTCCCGAGACGCGATGCGACTTTGAGGGGGGGGAGATGTCCAACGAAAACACGCGGCTGTTGATCGATGAGAGCGAGCGCGAGGCGGCGAGGACGAGAACGAGTGCGTCGTCGTCGTCGTCGTCGTCGTCCGCGGGAACGACGGGCTCCGTGTTGAAATCTATCGCGATCGCGACGGTTTCCGTCGCCGCGTTCTCCGTGGCGCTGCTGAAAGCATCATCATCATCATCGACTGGGGAAGAATCGATGTCAATCGCACCGAGAAACTTAGGCTTGTCAGATTTGGCGCAACTCGGGTCGCACCGAAGACGGTCGATATCGTTCTCTGACATCATAGAAACCAGAAATATGCTTCTTCCGGAACAAAAAAGAATGCCGACGCACTTGACCACGTGGAGCGAAGAAGAAGGATGGAGATCGTGGACCATCGCACAAAACGGGTACCCGGAAAACATCGACGATCGCTCGACCGGGGCGTTGATGTTTTTAGACGCGATTATGCCGAGAGAGTTTGGAGATAGATTTACGAAAGGGAAAGATCCGTTTCATTTCGCGTGGGTAACGCAAGATTATCCTCAGGATAAGTGCGTCGGCGAGTTGAACGGGTGCCCGACGTTGCCGAGTAAGATGTTTTCGTTCGGGACGGTGCCGAAGGATAAATGGAAAGTGAGTGGTTTGGAGCAAGCTCCAACGTTACCATTTGCGCCATGCATCGCGCACGCGTACGATCCGAAAAAGTTTGAACAGTGTGACTGGTTTTCCGCAGAGAGAGAGGATCCGGATTTGCCCATGTGCGCGAATGGGAAGAGGTTGGATATTTTGGAGCATGGAGAAAACGGAGAGAGTTTTGACGAGATTTTCGATAATTTAATCAATAAGGTTGTGTGGAGAGGTTCAGATTGGCACTATTTGGAGCAATACGCGGATATTGGAACGGTGGATGCGAACAGGTTTACGCAACACGCGGGTCTGTGCGAACCTGGAGTGGACGTGGATAAAATCAAAAGAGAGATATTCCGACAAGGTATTCCGAGCGATTTGCAAGGCGAAGCCTGGAATTGCCCGCCAAGATTGAGAGCAGTTCTTTTATCCGCCTTAGAACCGGACAAGTTTGACTGTAAATTCAGCGCGAATAACATGAGGTCTCCACAGTCAAATTGCTTAGAGAACAAGTTGCCGATGTTTGATCGCGAAAAGTTGTACGACAATTGCGATTTTGAAAAATTTAAGTTCTTGTTGGACATTGGAGGGGGAGGTGGTACGTCGTGGCTGTCTACGTTTAAGTTTTTGGCTATGCCGGGTGTGTTGTTTCACCACGAGACAGCGATGAGAGATTCGTTTTACGATGACATCAAGCCATGGGTACATTACGTTCCGATCATGGAAGACATGTCCGATTTGAAGAAGCAATACATTTGGGCGATGAATAACCCAGATGAGATTAAAGCGATTTCGAAAAGAGCCACGCAGTACGTTAAAGATGCCATCAAGCCGAGCGGGTTGAAGCAGCATGCGCAGCACTTTGTGAGCGTGATGCAAAAATACATCAATTCGTACTCGGTGGATCCGGAGGACAAGGATTTGACGACGCCAGAGTTTGTGGCAAAATATGGCGAAGGTGAGATTTCGGTGACGCCATATACCGGGGTTGGGGACGTTTATGGATCGGAATAAATGATCAATTTGTTATACTCTACATCACATTGTAGACTTTGAAGAAAGCGAGAAAGAGAGAGAGAGAGAGAGAATTGTCGTGTCAAATGTAATCTATTTAATTAATTTTCTAATAAGGTTGTAAACGCGCTCGACAGTATTTCTACTGTTGATGCTTTATTATTTCGTTAAATCGATCGACCAGACGCCACCGCTGGACGTACACATTTCCTGTAAGATTTTTGCCGGATTGATACCTACAATTTTTTCGCACGCTTTCAATACCGATTCTTTTTTAATGTTCCCACTCGTGGACAGCATCAATTCACGAACGATTGCTCGTTTCGTTCGCTTTTCCTCGTTGGTCGTGGTGTCGTTGATATTCATCACGCGATGAAAGCCAATGATGCGACCTCCTATAACAATCAAAGGTTCCGATGAGATGAGATGCAACAGTTCGGGTTCGCGAAGCGCGTGGTATCGAGATTTGGAACGCTTTAATACGTCGCGAATGTCTGATACAGTCGGTAACGATTCGAGCTTTTTCGAGGATGCGGCGGTAGTACCAAAGCATGGTTTTAATACTGTTTCACACGCCCGTCTAACAATTTTCCTCGCGTGCTCGTCTACGCCGGGTACTTCTGGTCCTTTTGAGAGATATTCAAACGGCGAGAAGTCTTTCCCTCTTTCGAAAAAGCCTAAGATTTGTTCCCACCTGTTCTTTTGTTGCGTGACGACGCTGTCGTATTTACGCGAGAAAATATCATCGCGGCTAGGGTAGAACTCAAACAAAGGCCCTTGGTTTGCCGGTCCGCGAGCGGCCGCGCCAAGTTCGTTCAATGCTTTTTGTCGCAAACGTTCTTCTTCCTTTGTCGCGTTGTGACCATCATTTACTGGAATTTTTTTCCCTCGGGAAAAGCTACACAGGACGGAATCTCTGGCGCGTTCGTAGTTTCGGTCGCCTTCTGAACGCAACGCGGAGTTGAACACCCAAACACCATTGACTAAAGACGCCTTTGCGGCGACGGCGGAGAGTAATTCCTTCTGTTTCGTATTTCTGGATACGAGTTTCTTGATGCCGGAAAACTTCATGAAGGAATTTCCAGATCGTGTGAAGAGTTCGTCCAAGCGTTCGTCGATGGTTTTTTTTTTCAAAACGTCTCGTATTTGAAATCCGTTCACGAAAACGTCGTCGAAATCGCCCGATTTGTCGTTGTTCAAGCGTATTTCTTCATTTTCGTTGTTGTTATCTTCGTCGTCTATGTTCATTCGATCCTCCGTATCGTTTTTATCGTCCTCGTCACTATCATAAATGTGCGACGGATCCTGTCTGCTGATATTATTACTTCTAAAATCGTCATCGTCGTCGTGGTTCTCGTCGTTCTCGGAATCTGGTAGATCTCTACTAGAATTCCCTCGCAGCGGGCACATGGCGTCTAGATATTCTCCCGCGCCCACCATTCTATCGCCGCACCAAACCTTCGATTTCTTCGAGAAACAGTTCTTGACGACTTCATTCGCATAATCGCTTGACGCAAAAGTCGGTTCCAGTTCGCTCCAAGTTTCTTTTTCGCGCTCAGAATTTCGAAAGTGGTACGAATTTTTCCTTCGTTCTTGCTGCCGTTCCGTTTCGTTAGCTTTGATGGAGACGCTGACTGGAACAATTTTAGCCGCCAACGAAGTCGTGCCACACCCCGCTTGACCCATCGTCCTCCTTTTTTCTTTTTTCAACGCCTCCTGTTCCTCCCTCGCGATCCTTCTCTCTTCCTCTTGTAACGTTTCCGTCGCCTCTTCGTGGTTCTCCTTCTCTTGTTGGACATTTCCCGCGTGTCGCTTTTTAAATGCGCTCCGTCCACCATTCTCGACGATGTGCGTAAGCGATGGTCGCATCTGGTGACTCACATTCGCCGGCGTCAAGAAAAGTTCTCCTTCTTCGTTCATTCTTGCAACTAACATCGATCTCTGATTCTCGTGTTTTTCCCACGAACTTCGTTGATCCGAGCGCAACACGACCGTCTCTTTGTCGCCTTCAATCCCTTCACCCGCCTCTTTCGTCGGTACCTTCATCTCCATCCATCCAGCGATTGCTTTATGCAAAACCGATTTGCACCTTTTCATTTCGTACGGTCTGTTCGGCGGCCGCAACGGGTACGACACGATCGCTTGGTCCATTCTTCGTCTTCCTTTTGGTCTATTTTCCTCGTCTTCGTCGTCTTCTGCTGCTTCCTTCCTACCATCGTCCTTCTCATCAAAACCGTCCGAAAGACGAGGCCTAAAGTACACCGGAATCCGCGTCTTGATCTCGCTGAGAGAGAGAGAGAGAGAGAGAAAGTTGGAAAGTTGTGTGAGTGAGAGAGAAAGAGAGAGAGAGAGAACGACAAAACGAATCCGACCGCGCGGGCGCGCGGAGAAAGAGAACGACGCGAGACCTCCGTCGCGAGAGACGGACGGTCTTTTTTTTGTCGCGCCCCCGCTGCTCTTGGAGACCCGAATAACAACGCTCAGATCCCCCGCGCGCGCGCGCGCTCTCGCAAAAAGTTTCTCTTGTTTTTGACGGCGCCCTCCGAGAAAGAGAGAAAAAAAAAAGAGAGAAAATCAACGCACGCATTCTTTTTCTCCGCGTCCTTCGTCGTCGTCGTCGTCGTCGCACGCGTCGTCGTCGTCTTCCTCGTTTTTGTCGGGGTCTTTCTGCTTTCTCCTCCTCCTCCTTCTCCTCCTCCTCCTCTTTTTCCGCCGCCGCCAAGGCCCCCGCGTTTTCTCGTCGTCGTTGTCATTACGATGATGATGATGTGCGCCTCTCCTCTTTTAATTCCACAACACACGGAGGGTGAAAAAAGCGTTCACGAGCGCATCAAAGAAGAAGAAGAAGAAGAAGAAGAAGAAAGAAGCAGCAGCGTTCTTCGTTTCGAGTCGTGGTTGTTTTGGGTCGTCGTCGTCGTTTACGTCGTCGTCAAGCTTTGGTGGTACTCTCGTTATTATGAGGTACTCTTTTATTCAGGTTTGTTCTTTGAACAATACCTTTTTTCCCCACCAAAGGAGAGAAAAAAGTACAGTAAAATTCGGAAAAGAAGAGAGGGTGTGTTTAGAGTTTACTCTACCCTTCCAAACCCTAAACAAAAAACCCTAAACACGGAGAAGAAGACGACGAAGAAAGAAAAAAAAAAGCCGCGGGTTTGTTTGGTGTTGGGATCATTTTCGACCCGCTACAAATACCGATACAACACGGACAAAAGACGATACTATGCGAACAACAACGGGGACGACGGGTGCATCGTCGTCGTCGTCGTCGTCACCGCTGGAGAGCGCGCCTTTGTTGTTCGCAAAGACGGAAACGACGGAAACAACAACACCACGTTTACTAGGGGAGGACTTTAAAAAAGGGAACGACATTGACGTTTTGGATTCCGCGGGATGTTGGGGGTCGTCTATGTCGTCTTTTGGAATCCTCGCGCGTCGTTGGCGAGGGACGACGACGACGACGACGACTTTGAGCGCGAGACATTTCGGCCTGGGCTTTGTCCTGTGCTCTCTTTTGCTCGCGCTCGGGTCGGTGGTGCGCGCTGGGGGCACGAGTGGTGGTGTCAAAAGTCTTTCCCTTTCGCAGTTGGGCGGGCACAAAGGGTACTCCGCACCAGCAGTCGCCAACGGAGGCGGGAATACCGTGGGCAACTTCAAAGACGTCGCCGCGGGATTGCTGGGCAACGACCACTTCGAATCGGTCGGGAAGAAACACTTGACGAACGAGGAAGGCGAAATAAAAGGGTTGGTGAAACACGTGAACAAGTTAGTCTCGGCCAGTGGCGGATCGAAATTTCGCATCATCACGTTTTGCAACCACCAGTACTGGTTTTTCGCAAACTTGATGATGCTATCGTTGAAGAACGTCGCACCAGGGGTGCTTCCGTATTGGACCATTATCGTCGCCGACGATCAGACCAAGGCGTACATTCAAGAACAAGCGAAGGAATATCCGATTGATGTTTTCGTGGATAAAACTTTACACGACGCGTTGCACAAAGGGGCCAAACGCGCCGACGCGGACGAGTTGAAGTCGATGTTGAGTTGGAGAAAAGTGCACGCGTTGTATACGTTGGTCAACGCGGATTATACGGCGGTGTTTTTAGAACCGGACGTGGTATTTACTGGTAACCCGATGCAAACGATACACGATCAACTGTTGGACCACGACGTTGTCGTGTCTTCGGATTATGGCTTTAAATCCGCCGCAAAGAAGACGGTCAACACGAAAATGATCATGGCCAAGCCGAGTAAAGAGGCGAAGAAATTGTTAAACGTGTGGCAAAAAGCCGAGGCGAGTTACCGAGGCGAAGACGCCGAGAGAGGGTTTTTAGAAGAACACGTCATTCCGAAACTGAGCGAGTTATCGGCCAAAATTGGCATCGCCGACCAAAGCGTCGTCCAAAACTACATCACGCACATCAACAAAAAGAAGGACAAAAACACGGCCTTCTTCGTCACCGGCACCGGATGCCCGGACGTAAACTTCAAGTTGAACTTTTTAAACCAAATTTCCCAGTTGGTCATGCCAATCTCCTCCTCCGTCCAAATGACCGTAGATTACGAATCCGTCGCGGAAGGGTGCGACGTGGAAACGAGGAAAAAGATTCTAGGTTTGCGACACGACGCGAATTCAGCCGCGTGATGTGCAGCACGCGGATGGAGAAGACGATGGAAAGAAAACCATCGTGGACGCGCCGGAGTGTCGAGAGCCCAACTAACATCTTTGTAATACAAAATATTTTACACCACCAAAAATAGTAGACAAAAAAAAGAATTCGCCAGCACAAAACAAAAAAAAAAAGAGAGGACAAAAAAATATATCTCGGGAAAAAAAGGGAGAAGAATTCATCATTGGTAATTTAATTCGAGAGTTTTCTTCAGAAGAAGAAGACGCTTTCGAGGAAGACACACAAACTGCGGCGCAGCGCGCGATCGTCGTCTTCAAAGAGCCGCACTAACTAACCGTCGTCGGGCGAAAAGTAAACGTCTTCGCATCCATCTTTTGGACGCTCGTTTTTTTTCGTGCGCGAACCGTTCCCAAAACAATCTCGATCTTCGACCAATTGTTCGTTTACCGGGATCTCGAAAGTGAATTCCACCACCGTCAAACGCACACGAAACGAACGCGATGACGCCTTTGATGAAATTCCTCCGGAAGAACGTCTTGGAACTGTCCTATTTGACGGAAAAACGAACGTTAATTCGCGACTGGCGTTTGGCTATACTCTATTACTTTTTGCTTGCCGGTGTCGTCGCGTACGTCGTCACCTCTCTGGTCAGTGGAAAATCGTACATCATGACTGAAGTGCCAACTGGGGTGGCCTCGGCGTGGGGTCTCGGTGGAGATGATTTTTACGAGTTGCAAAAGAACGCGACGGAAGGAACTGGGATTTGTGGTGACGTTAACAAGTATGCGTTCAACTATTCCGCGAATTATGTGTATGACAACATGAAGTGCGGATTTTTCACGGCGGCGGAGATGATATCGAAGTTGCCTAGCGGAAATGTGATATTTTTCGCTACTCATGTGACTCAGACTTTGGCATCGAGGTACACAGCGACCGTCAATACAACAGGTGACGTGACTACGTATACGTGTCCAAATGCGACGATCAAAGCAAAATTTGGTGGAACCGATGCGACGCAAGTTATCGAGGGAAGATGCACGCATTCGAAGGAGTATAACTATATCATTCCCGGGATGGAAGGGAGCAAGATGGCGTTCGATCACTCGTACGATACGACTTCTGAGCAATTTTCCGGGACGAAACCGAAAACATACTTGCGAAAGAAAGATTCGGACAAGGATGAGCACGTGTTTGAGCCTGGAGAGTCTGTTTCGTTGACCATGAAAGAGTGGTTGGAATTGGCTGGAGTGGATTTGGATAAACCATTCGACGAACAACCAGGAAATTTCGAAGGGACTTTGGAAGGGTTGAAAGGAAGCGGATCTGATGGGTCTATGGATAATAGTACCGACTATCCTCATCCGCGTTTGTCTGGCGTTCGTTTGAACATTTTGGTGCGATATTTCAACTATGATTTACACAAGGATGTGCACTCGGCTATGGGAGACGATACCGTGTACGCGATTGTGACCGTGTCACCCATTCTCGGATGGTTTTCGAAAGGCCAAGACATCACATACAGAGCAGAACCGACGGATTTGTCAGATCCAATTGACGCCAGTGATGGCAAACCCGAAGGTTATTTCCAAGATATGTACAAGTACGGCATCTTGTTCGACATTCAACAGAACGGTTTGATTGGTCAATTAGATCCAGTATTTATCATTTTAACTTTAACATCTGGTTTGGTCTTGTTAGGAGTTGCAGGTACCGTCGTCAATCTCGTGGCTAAGTTTGGCTTAGGTGAATTGTCCAAAAACTACAAGCTATTCATCCAGGAAGAGTGCGATATTGAATTGGAAGCGGCGAGGTTCACGGCACAGAGTATCGTGGCGTCCAGAGCATTTAAAGTTGCCGATAAAGACGGCGAAGGTCAACTGGACTTCACCGAACTCAAAGCTGTTGTCTCGGCGTGCTTTTCCGATCAGTTTGCGGATCACTCAGGCAAAGGCAAGTTACAAAAAGAGATGTTCAACGAGGAAGAAATTCACTCCATGACGCTCTTCTTGATGCGTGCGGCGGATCCTGAACTCGACGACCGCATCATGGAAAAGCGAGAGAAAACTGTCGCAGAACTCGAGGCATCGACGATTTCCTTGAATCAGTGGCAAGCACTTTCTACCTCGGATTACATCGATCACGATAGTGTCAAGAATATAATTGCGAGAAATAGAAGGATGAAAAAACTCGCACATGAAAACTAATATGACCATTTACATATGAATGATACCATGGTACCAGTGATGGTACCCGGTTGGTATCTAGGTGTGGTACTATTTTATTACATCACTAAGCCATGCTTGCTTGAACGACTCTATACTTACCAGGTATACTATATACCGCACATATATACTTTTACCAAGTCTTCTCTATCAGCCTTACCTTGGAAGCGTCCCCACGTCTGGAATGGCGGTCACTTTGGAACCACCGCCAACGCCTAAGAACGGATTCATTTCGCTCGCGCTTTTAATTTGAATGTATTGACTTTCATCAATCATATCTAACGCTCTCGCTTCGATCGCGCCGAATGCTATCGCTTTCAAAGCTGACATTCTCCAACGCATAGCTTCGCTCGTCGGCTCGAAAACAAGATTTTTCGAACCAATCAATGCTTCCGTGGAGGATGACAACAAACAGTCTCTTGCAAACCACGCGCGTGTACCTAAATTTTGCGCCAATCTGTATAAAGCGATGCGTTTTTGAACGTCGCTTTCGTTCTCTCGCACCCCCGGAGTATTCACGAGCGCCTTCGCAATGGCTTCAGCCGGTGTACCGCGATACGACGAAGCCGAATAACAACTCGTTCGAAGTTGCTTTTCGAACGCAGCATTACTATTTTCCGCGTCAATGGAAGAATTAGTCACCACATTGGCGGCACCGTTAAGTATTTTAAGCTTTTTGAAACGCGCTTGAAGGGACTCGAACTTCTCCATTTTCGCCTTTTGCACAATCTCCGCCGGGTAGAAGGACGCGTTCGCCAAAGCGTGAATGGAAGCTACGCACGACTTGTGGAATGCCCGAGTAGCCAACATCTCCAGAGAATCCAACATGAGCGCTTGAACTATAGCAAAAGAAGAAGGAGAAGAAGGAGAAGACAAAGCAATCGCACAGAAAGTTCCGAGCGCATCCGCTGCAGCGGCGGCCTCGTCGCTCCATCCGTTCGTAGACATCACTGTCGCTTTTTCTACGAATTTCGTCACACATGTTTCAAACAACAACGCTTCGTCAACTGCGCTATTATCACCTCCTTTAGTAAAACCACCATCAGATTTTGTCAACTGTACTACTGCGCTACCACATACCCTTGCCGCACACGTTACACTCGCAATTCGTATCGATTGATCCTCCCCTCGTTCTTCTTCTTCTTCTTCTTCTTCTTCTTCTTCTTTGAAAAGCAGCTCTCTCAATCCATAGCTACGAAACACTCCTGTTGCCACCCGCATATCTCGTTCGCAAAGCTCGCCTAAACTTTCCAGAGACACGGCTAAAAGCAACTCATCTTTTTTCTTCGCACATTCGCGCACGGTATCCTCGAACGCCTCAATCTCTTTCTTTCGTGTATTTTCTTCTTTATCTTTATCTTTATCTTTTCCTTCTCCTTCCACCACGGAGTGGTCAGAGTTCAACGCGGCGATTGCATTCAACGCTCTACTCCTCGCCACGGACGAGTGCTTGTGTTTTGCCATCATCATCATCTCCAACACAATATCCCTCACATTCGCTCTCCTTCTCTCGCCGCCGTTACCTTCTTCCCTTGCCGCCGCCAGCGCCGCCTTTGCCAAGGCCGCATGCACTTTCTCGTCCGAAGTTTCCAGCATCACTTTCAACACGTCCGGTATAAGCCGACTGAATATTTCGCCGCTCTCTTTCTTTCTCATAGCATCGTTACCATTGCCAGCCGTATTCGAAATGCAATACGACATGATTTCCATCAACGCCGAAGCGCACGCGCGTCGCACACTCGTATTTTCTTCTACTAATCCTTTCGAAATTTCATTCAAAACTTCCTCTCGAGTGCATCCTCTTTCTTCGTCTGATGAAAAGAGCAGTATCTCACAAACTCGTTCGCATTTGCTCAACTTTTCAATCAATTCGCACAGTAATTGTAGATTTTTTTTGCTGTCGTCGTCCTCGTCGTCCTCGTCCTCGTCTTCTCTTTCTTCTCTTTCTTCTCTTTCTTCTCGTGAAAACAGTTGTTGTATCGCATCAAAAAGGCATCTGAATGAGAATTTTCGTATGATTTGCACGCAGATGTCGTCCGAAGGTTGATACTCGACTGCATGGACGTCTCTCGCTACGATCACGAGAGAGTCCGGGAGAGGGTGCGTGTCGTCCATTTTGGAAGGGTTTGTGATTAGTAGTAGAGAAGTCTCTTCAGAAAGTTTTTGTGTCGTATTTCTCGTAAATTTGGAAAAGTCGTAAACGAAAGAACAGTCTAATTCTGTTTTTGGAGTGCAACTGGTGCAATGCAGTGAATCGGGCATATTCGTACGAGTATAACAATAGATTTTGGTGGTAAAGGTAAAAGTGGTACCGTACCATGGTAGTAATATTGACAAAAGAGGAGCTTTACATAACCATCCCTCCGTCGACATGAATAGTTTGCCCAGTAATGTACGCCGCAGCCGGATCCAACGCCAAAAACCTCACCATCCCCGCGATATCTTCCGGCTGACCGTATTTCCCTGCGGGGATAGTCGTCAAAATCTTCGCCTCGATTTCTGGCCCTAACTCTGCGGTCATATCGCTCGCGATAAACCCAGGCGCAATGGCGTTGCACTGAATGTTTCTTCCCGCGTATTCTCTCGCAACAGTTTTTGTCAACCCAATCACCCCGGCTTTAGCCGCGGAGTAGTTCGCCTGTCCGGCGTTCCCGGTCACGCCAACCACAGAAGTGATGTTAATAATTCTCCCTTTCACCGGCTTCTTCTTTCCCATGATTTTACATGCCGCTTGCGTGCACAAAAACACTCCGGTTAAGTTCAAGTCGATCACCTCTTGCCACTGGGCTAATTTCATGCGCATCATCAGCGTATCTCGGGTAATACCAGCGTTGTTCACCAACACGTTGACTTCACCAAACGCGTCCACGGCAGCTTTAAACAACGCATCTACTTCGTCTTGCTTCGCCACGTTCGCTTGCACCGCGATGGCATCCCCACCGGACGCTTTGATAGTTTTGCAGACTTCCTCGGCCGGTCCAGAGCTCGCCGCGTAGTTGACGACGACTCGGCAGCCTTGCGCACCTAGCTGGGTTGCAATGGCCGCGCCGATGCCGCGAGAGGCACCAGTAACGACGCATACCGGTCCATCGGCCGCTTGTACGGTGACAGAACTCTTTCTGCTCGTGCTCGACATCGATTGAAATCGAAATGGAATCGATTGACTCACTTTTTTCCCCATCCCATTGGAGCGCTTAGAGGCTAAGGACGAACGCGCGTTGGAGACGACGTTGCGAGCGAGATGGGCAGAGGACGATGCGCGAACAGAAAAGGCCATTTTTACCGCGTTTATTATTGAAAGACTGTAAAACGGCGCGACGTTTTGTGTGGAGAACGGAGAGAACAGTTTCAAATTCTTATTTTGGATAAGGAGCGCGAGAGATATAAATTAATTGTTGATTCTTCTTGTGTTTGGTAAAACTTTCTTCTTCTCAAAATTTTCATGGTACAGCTAAATAATAAACGGAAGAAGGAAACCCTCCTCTCTCCCTCTCCCTCCTCTTTCTTTCACAACATTGCCCAGCATCTCTCTCTCTCTGTTTCTTTCTTATGCACATCCGCAAACCTCCTCAATTTTATTCATCTCTCTCTCTCTCTCTCTCTCTCTCTCTTTCTTTCTCTCTCTCGCGCAATACAAAACTCTCCCTCCCGTGACTAAAACGCTAAAATATTTGGTTTAAACTTTCTTTTTGTTATTTTAATACGCTTGCTCGTCGTCATCATCGTCGTCGTACTCCTCCTCTTCCACCGACGCGTCTTGGTATTGCTGATACTCACTGACCAAATCGTTCATGTTCGATTCGGCTTCGGTAAATTCCATCTCGTCCATGCCTTCGCCCGTGTACCAGTGCAAAAATGCTTTGCGCCTAAACATGGACGAAAAGTCCTCGCCAACTCTCTTGAACATTTCCTGAACCGCAGTCGTGTTGCCAATAAAGGTGGCGGACATTTTTAAACCTTTCGGTGGGATGTCACAAATGGACGATTTGACATTGTTCGGTATCCATTCGACAAAATAGGACGAGTTTTTGTTTTTGACGTTGAAAAGCTGTTCGTCGACTTCTTTTGTCGACATGCGGCCTCGGAATAATGCAGAGGCAGTAAGGTATCTCCCGTGTCTCGGATCCGCGGCGCACATCATGTTCTTCGCGTCCCACATTTGCGCCGCGAGCTCCGGAACGGACAACGATCGGTATTGTTGGGATCCTCTCGACGTGAGCGGCGCAAAACCAACCATAAAAAAGTGCAATCTCGGGAACGGTACCAAGTTCACTGCTAACTTTCTCAAATCTGCGTTCAATTGACCTGGGAATCTCAAGCAGCACGTGATGCCACTCATGACCGCAGAGATCAAGTGGTTCAAATCGCCAAACGTCGGGTTGGTCAATTTTAACGTTCTGAAGCAAATGTCGTACAACGCCTCGTTGTCCAAAACCATGCACTCATCGGCGTTTTCAACCAACTGGTGAATAGACAACGTCGCGTTGTACGGCTCCACAACCGTATCGGAAACCTTCGGCGACGGCACGACCGAAAACGTCAACATCATTCTGTCCGGGTATTCTTCACGAATTTTTGAAATCAATAGCGTCCCCATACCCGAACCCGTGCCGCCACCCAAAGAGTGGCACACCTGGAAACCTTGCAAACAATCGCAACTTTCCGCTTCTTTCCTCACGACGTCCAAAACAGAATCAATCAACTCTGCGCCTTCCGTGTAGTGGCCTTTCGCCCAGTTATTCCCAGCGCCGGTTTGGCCGAAGATGAAGTTATCCGGGCGAAAGATTTGGCCATACGGGCCAGATCTGACTGAGTCCATTGTCCCGGGTTCCAAATCGAGCAACACGGCTCTCGGAACGTATCGACCTACAAATATCACATTGCCGTGTTAGTTTATGCGTCATCATTACTCGTATGTGCACCAAACGCCTTGCGCGCGAATTTTCAAAATCAGTCTTAAAAAGGGGGAACAACAAACAGAAGAGAAAAAAAAAGAGAGTGATGTAAAAACAAAAATCAATTACCTCCCGTAGCTTCGTTGTAATACACATTGACTCGTTCGAGCTGCAAATCCGAATCGCCGGCGTAGGTTCCGGTGGAATCGATACCGTGTTCGTCGCAGATGACCTGTTGGAATGAGGAGAAAGAATAACAGCACGCGCGATGAGCATTCGCAACAAAAATTGTCCTTTAAAATGAGGGAGACCACGAGTAGAAAGATTTCCCGAAAGCGCGTTGAAGAGAGCGAAAGCGGTGCACGCGTGGCAAAAAGAATCCTCACCTCCCAGAACTTTGCCCCGATTTGGTTACCGCACTGGCCGGCTTGTATGTGGACGATTTCACTGTCATGACGATCCGAAAGAAAGAGAGAATAATGCAATACCAATCGTCAGAAATGGAACAAGGCAACGAGGACACCCAACGGAAAAAAATGTGAGAGCGCACGAACGAATTCGACACCACAGCGCGCGACGACGACGACGCGAACGACCGCGACGCGAATGCCGGACCCATTCGCACGACGCGTGTACTTTTCAGACGGATGGAAACACGCACCGCATGGTGTAGCGCTCGAGAGAAAGAACGTGGTCGTCTGCTTCTTAAGCGGTAAATTTGTGTTGCGGGCGAGACAGTTTTGAAAATTTTCTTCTGTTTTGTCCCTCTTTCTTTCCAAAAAGGTCGACCAAAATGTATGCATACGAAAGTCCCCCCCAAAAAAAAAGCAGCCACGAACAATACTAATAGTATTTG
>MDSZ01036005.1_pt1 | contig 29356 bp, 29 predicted proteins | sample 811201 | NCBI WGS metagenome assembly MDSZ01 (sample SAMN05326647, study PRJNA326480) | marine metagenome | isolation source: seawater | place: Indian Ocean: North | collected 2010 | reverse complement strand
TCACTAAGCTCTAGTTCGAATGGAAAACTCTCCGGCATCTCCTGGAGGTCAGAGATTGCGGATGAAACATCCGCGGCCCTTTCTCTAAATTCAGGCCCAATAACTGATCCCACTGGCTTTAGGGCTTCTCTTTCCTCTCTAATTGGAGTATCATATTCCCTCCACCCCCTCAAGAGCTTCGATCCAGATTTTTCCTGATGAGATTCGAGGTCGTGACAGGTTCTATTTGCAATCCCGACAGCTTCAATCCACCCATGTTCCCCCAATAGTTCACAATCCCAACAGTCTGATGCATAGTGGGCCATTTCGCTATTAGCATGCTGACGAAATCTAATCTTCCTCAAGTCCACGCCAACCTTTTCCAAGAATTCTACGGTCATCCCAAGGAACCATGCGACTGTAGGGTGTTTCACAATACCCGATTCAAAAGCTTCTTTGATTTTGATAATTTTTTCGCCAGCCTGATCCCCTTCTGGGTCAGGAATCATACAAACTTCCCACTGCCATTTACCTAGATCTGTGGAAGGGGGCTGTTCAGGATCGATGAAGAACTCCAACTCGGCCATATTGAACTCCCTCAGTCTAATCATGCCCTGTCGGGGGCTAATTTCATTCCTGTACCCCTTCCCCGTTTGAATCGCTCCAAAAGGCATCTTCTGCCTGAAGTGCCTGTACAGTGCAGGAAATAGCATGAACATTCCCTGTGCTGTTTCTGGCCTCATATATGCAGTCCTAGACCCTCCCATCGCGCCAATGCTGGTTTTGAACATCAGATTCATCGGAACCGCCTCTTTCCAATCAGACTCTCCACATCTAGAACACTTGATTCTGTGATCAGAAATCAATCTGTCCAACTCAATAGCTTCCAGATTTTCAGGACTGTGATGGAGGCCATCTAGTAAGTGGTCGCTTCTGAAGATACTTCCGCATGATCTGCATTCTGACATCTTGTCATTGAATTCTCCAACATGTCCGCTCGCAATAAGTACTGACTCTGGAGTAATTGTGGTGGAGTCAACCTCCACTATGTTGGGAATTGAAAGCCAATGCTTGATCCAAGTATCCATCACTCTTCTTTTGATTGTAGCTCCAACTGGACCGTAGTCTACCAGGCCAGAAACACCGCCATACAACTCAAAAGATGGCAGAACAATCCCCCTCCTTCTCAGGAGAGATGTCAGTCTTGACATTCTTTGCTTGTCAACCATTATTATTCCCACAATCAATCGTAGTTTTCAAGCCATCCACATTTGTAGATACTAATTAGCTATTGCACAACCAAAATTAAATTTTCAATATATTATTACCAATATTGAACATTTTGAAGAGAAGCATTCATTTATTCCATCGATTGCCTGAAACGCAAGGTGGGTGGAGAAAATTGCCTGAAATTACGTACGTATCAGACATTTCTGAATCTGAGGATATCCTTTCCAAGCTTTCTGCTCCTGTAAGAAATTGGTTTACAGACAAATTTCCAGATTTCACTGATCCACAAAAGGTCGCCATTCCACAAATCCTAGATGGAAATCACCTACTCCTTTGCTCGCCAACTGGGTCAGGAAAGACCCTCACTGCCTTCCTATCAATAATCGATGATCTAGTTCGCAGATCATTAGAGGGATCACTTACTAATTCTGTACAATGTATCTACATATCTCCAATCAAGGCTTTGGCAAATGATATTCAGAAAAATCTGATCGGGCCACTTACAGAAATAAAGGAACGTTACTTACCAGGAAGGGCCCAAGAAATCAAGGTAGGCCTCCGCACAGGGGATACTCCTCAGAAGGAAAGGGAGAGGATGCTCCGGAAGCCACCCCATATCCTAATAACAACTCCAGAATCCTTGGGCCTAGCCCTAGCCTCCAAGCGTTTCAGACCTCTTCTCAATGATCTTAAGTGGTTAATTATTGATGAAATGCACTCCTTGGTCCCGACCAAGAGGGGCACCCATCTATCTCTCAGTCTGGCGTTAATGGATGCCGTTATAGAATCGAATGTTCAGAGGATTGGGATTAGCGCGACAATGGAGCCATTGACAGACGTTGCAGAGTTTCTAGTAGCTAGTGATCCTAGAGAATCTTCTAACTCCCAGAAACAGAGCGTTTCAATTGCGAAAATTTCAGGTTCAAGAAAGCTCGATTTGGACATAGTTCTACCAACTCCCAGATTCACTTCAATCCCCGTTAAGGAAATTCTCGACCATAATATCGATCGGATCAAGGAACTGGTTGAGGCCCACACAACAACTCTGGTATTTGTTAACACTAGGAATATGACCGAGACGTTTGTTCAGAGACTAAAAGTTGCAGGTTTGGAAGGGGTAGAGGGCCACCATGGGTCAATGGATAAAACAATCAGACTAGACGTGGAGCAACGTCTCAAAGAAGGCAGATTACGATGTGTCGTCTCATCATCTAGCTTAGAGATGGGTATTGATATAGGCTCAGTGGACTTGGTAGTTCAAGTTGGATCTCCTGGCTCAATCGCTACTGCTTTGCAGAGGATTGGGAGGGCTGGTCACCAAGTAGGCGGCCTTCCTAGGGCAAGGTTCCTGCCTACTTCGTCCCACGATTTACTAGAGATAGTAGCTGTACAAAATGGAATTTTGTCCGGGAATATGGATTTGCTAAAGTTCCCGCAGAATTGTCTAGATGTTCTTGCACAGTTTTTGATAGGCCTGACAATAATTAGAGAATGGGATATAGATGATGCCTATGAGCTAGTTCAGGCATCATGGCCATATCGTAATCTCCCATACGATGACTATATCGAGGTCTTAGACCTTCTTGAGGAAGAAAGGAGGTTATGGGTCGATTGGGAGGAGAATAGATTCGGAAAGAGAGGATATGCCCAGATGATATACTATACCAACATAGGAACAATCTCTCCAGACAATAATTACCTCGTTTTCACCTCCGATGGGACTTTAGTAGGCCAGCTTTCATCCTCATTCGTTTCAAGTCTGAGGAATGGGGACGTTTTCCTTCTTGGCGGATCGACATACAGAGTCTCTAGTGTTATCGGAACCAGAGTAAATGTTACCTCCGCAACAGGTTACAGGCCCACCATACCATCTTGGACTGGGGAAGCTATGAGTAGAACTAGCGAGCTCAGTAGCGAAGTTCTCGATTTATTGAGCATCCTATCTGTCCAATACCGAACTGGAAATTCAATTACCCCTTTCTTGGTAGATATTCTAGGTCTAAACAAACCAGTAGCCAATGCTTTGACGCAATTTTTAGACGAACATTCCGCCACTACCTTCCAAGTTCCCTCTAAGGATCGAATACTAGTCGAACAGGTCGAAGCACCTCTCCCAACCTATGTGGTTACTACTTGTAGGGGTAGGGCATTCAATCTGGCACTGGGTTATCTCTTTGCAGGGATGGCGTCTAGGGATAACATTACAATCCATGAACTTTCATTTGATGAAAATGGATTCATGGCGAAGCTAAGCCATGAGGTAGAAGTTTCCTCGATCCCTGCAGTATTTCGCAGTAAGAGTAGTGAAGATGCACTCAACAAATATCTGTTGGAGTCCCAACTTTTTGCAAAAAGGTTCAGGGAAGTCTCCTCCAGAAGTATGTTGAATCCAAGAAGAATCGGTGCTGAAGAGGTTAGTCCGAAGCAATTCCAGCAAAAAGCCGAGCAAATCATGAATCGACATAGGACAATGGAAGACTCGGTCATCGTAAGGGAGGCTATGAATGAGATACTCACGACTGACCTGGATATGGACCAATTACGTCTTTTCATTGGCAGGATGGATACCGAAGACGTTCGCATTGTTCATCGGAGAGTAAAAATCCCGTCCCCGCTAGGCTTGACCTTATTCATGTCCTCTTTCGAGGATTTGCTTTCTCTTAGGACTCGTGCCTACCTCATAAAAGACGTTGATCCAGAGATACTCCGCAGGCTTCTTGGTGCCAGATCATTAGCCACTGATCTCGATAGAGAAAAACTTCAGGAATATTACCAATCCAAGGTTTCCGTTCCAAAAAATGCAAATGAATTACTCAGGCTAATGGATATGGGAGGGGGTCTGGAAAGACAATTAACTCACCCACTTTATAGTGATAAGTTGAAAGATATTGAATTTGAGACAATGAGGGAATGGGTGCACGAACTCGCTGAGAGGGAACTGATCACCAAGGTCAGGGGAACCGGTCTAGACAAGATCGATGGCAAATGGTTCTCAATGAGGATGACCGAAGTCCACGGGACCCTAGGATGTCTTGCTGTGGCAGGGGCTGCAGATATGGAAGATTTGAGGGAATTGTACACTGGTGGTCTGACATATGAAATTGGAGAAGAATTCGTTGGAGGCAAACCATCTAAGTGGCGAAAGAAGTCTCTTTCTGACCCCATGGATTGTCTCAGGCTGAAACTTCTGGACATGTTGGGTTCTGAGGGCCCACAGACGATAGATTCTCTTAGCAACCGTCTCCCTTTCCCATCTGCCCAGGTAGAGTCAGTTCTCCAAGAACTTGAGATGCGCAATCTAGTTTCCATAGGCTTCTTCACTAGGACAGATGAAGGTGAGTTCATCCTAAGAATAGACGAATATCGTATTACTGGGGGCGAAGTGAATGTAATTGACTATCGTTCATTGCAGACTTTGATTCTAAACAAGTCATTTACCAAATTCGATGAACCATCAGATGCAATCAGAAATTTATCATTGGTTCAAAGAAGGGAAGAATTGCTTCATAGAGTAAAAAATTACAGGTTTAGAGATTGGAAGGACATCAAACACGATTCAGATGTCTACAACGGTAGACTTCTCCACAACAGGGTCGGCTATACTCTTAGCGAGAAACTACCAATGCTAATGGGGCTTCGAGGGGATCCCTGGTTCGGACCTTTAGAGGAGGAACTTCTCGAAAAGATACCAGATGAAGGAATCTCCAGGAATGAGCTGTTTTCCGACTATCCTAAAGGAAAAGAGAACGCTCATATCCAAAGAAGTCTGAAATCTGCACTCGCTAATCTGGAGAGGCAATTGGTAGTGGCAAAGCAATATTTAGACGTACCCAACAGAAAGAGATCGATGGCTATTTTTCGCAGACTTCATGGCAAAATCAAACCTCTACCATTCAACAAGGCATTATCTCAACTCATTTCCAGCATAGGCCCAGTTCGTCTTCATACTCTTAGGTTATTTGTCTCTAGACCTGTGGAGGAGTTGGCAGACTCGCTCAGAGAATTAGAGAGGAGAGGCTCCATAGTCAGGGTTGTCGCCCTCCAACCCGACCCAACAGATTATTACGCTTCACCAGAAGATTCTGAAAAGCTGCTCTCCCTAATCCCAGAGGACAGGAAGATGCGAATTCTTTCTCAGTCTGATCCATTCAGTAGTAGGTTTATTCAAGAAGTTAGACTTCTCTTAAAACAGGGCTGGTATTATCCAGTTTTCAAGGGCGTTGACCCAATCGGTCGAGTCCTAATGTTTGTCGTAAATGACTATCTGGAAATTAAGGATATCAATATCCCACACTCTTACCTGGACGACTTCAAGGAAACCTTTGCCGAGCTCTTGGAGAACTATCGAGATAGGCTTGTAGACGTGTCAGTTCTTCATTCATTTAACGGAGTCCCAGTACATGACTGCGATGAAAATATTCAGCAAATCCTCTCAGATCTAGGATTCTCTTCTATGGGGGATGGGGAGAGGTACATTAGGGGAGGAGTTGTAGAGCCAAGGTCTAGGAACCAAATCAACAGGATGCTTTTCTTTCATCACTCCCTACATCAGAATAGTAGGTGGGAGAATGAGACGATTGCACTGGAGCACGCTATCGAGCTTCGGGATGACTTCTCATTGAGGGGTCGCTGTGAGATGTTCCGGGTGAATCTGGACTCTATGGTTGCTGCTCACCAGCTACACCAAGGGTCAAATCTCCGTGGTCATCTTGTATGGGCGAGATATCCACATTTCCAGAGACTTTTAGCGATTAGAAATGTGCCAATATTCCCCGAGGACGAAGAAGTAATACAATTCTTCAGAGAAAACAATGATCCGGATCTGTACATGGATAGAAATGCAATTTCTAGATCGGAATTTAGGAAAATTGTCTCTCCCATGGTGAGAAGTGGGCATCTAATTCAAGATTATCGAGGTGGCTTCAAAACTGTCGAGCCCCTACATAATGTGGACCTGTGGGAAATAAAGAGAGATTACTTGAGGGAACTGGTTCAAGATTACCCAGTTATAACTCTAAAGCAGGTTGAGAGGTTGGCCGGGTCTTCTTTTACAGCCGAAGAGATTAGCGACGTTATGCATGACTTCGAGAAAGATGGTACTTTGATCAAGGGATTCTTGGTAGATGACCTTCAAGATATTTGCTGGGGAAGGCTAGACATGTTAGAGGGACTAGAGTCCATTAATCGTACTCGCGACTTGGTTGTCCCCCCATCCGATCCACTGATACACTATTTCGGAAGTCTTCTTAGGGAGAGATTCGGTTTTGGTTCGGCTTATCTCGTATTTCACAAGGAGGAGCCAATTGCTGCATTCAAGGCAAATACTAGAAACGATAAGATCGAGTTAACTGATTTCGTGGGCGATTCAGAACTAGAAAAGGAAGCAATTAGAGTGATGAAGGAATTTGCTTGGGAACATGATATGCCACTATCCGGCAAGCTCTTCAACAGAATCAGATCAAGAATTGTCTGACTCTTTTTTCTTCTGTCCGGTAGCGATCAATATTGGCCTCATAGTCTTCATGATATGTCTGTGGAGCTCTGGAAGGAGGTCGAAAAGAGCTATTGCCATCAAGAACATTGCGAAAAGACTGGCAATCTTCGCAGCATAACTGTGTGCGAAGTCGAACATCCCTATCCCTGCCAGACTCCAGTTTGGATATGTGTCAGTAAGCCAGACAATCCCCGCATTTCTAAACACATTTAGTACGTGGATTGTGGGGATTGCAATCATTAGAGCTCTAGCCCTACGCTTCCAAGAAACTGAACTCAGAGCGACTATCGCGCCGATAAAAACAGCCATCGATTGTAAAGCAGAACAAGCTAGGATAAATGAAACCACACCTTCTCCCTCACTATTGGCCATAGGAGCAAAGAATCCACCCTCGCCCAATGGCTCGCTTAGGAAAACTCTACTTCCTTCCCATTCAGATACTGGAATGGCTTCTTTCCCATACCTCTCGATCATCATTGGACCAATTTCATAGCCACCCAAACCCACGAAATCTAGTAGAATATTGGCGCTAACTGCAGTTAGGTGTACAAAAGCCATATTTAGGTATGGAATCCCGAAAACCAAGTAGTATGGAATCATTGACCACACTACAAAACCCCTCATCCAGATGATTGTATCCACACTGGAGCCATCATTTTTCCATTCCCATATTGATGCCGCAAAGCCCGCAGGTAAAGCCGAAGCAGTCATAAAAATTAGAACCGGATCTGAAATCTCGACATAATGGCCCGAATATAGATAAAAGAACAGTCCGATTAGTGGCCAGCCAGCAACTGCAAAAAATCTGGAATAATCTTGCGAACTCTTATGGAAACCTATGCCTAACAAGCACAGCCCTATGGCCCCAATAACTAGTTGCAGCGTCACTTCTGACATCCCAAGAGTAGAGGAAAAATCCTCTATCATCGACGCAACTGGGTCCTCCACGACCTCCTTGCTTTCATCAACCCGTAAATATGATGCCCTCATCCGATTCGACTAGTATGGGTTTCGACTTCGGAGAATTCGCTGACGATTATGTTGCCTCCCTTATGCATACTCTTGAAAATTTTCCAACCTCTAGCGTTGAAAAATTTTGGTTTTTGGTAGAGGATACGAGATCAAGAGGATCAACAGTCCACTTCATCGGAAACGGCGGTAGTGCAGGAACCCCATCTCATAGCGCTGGTGATTGGTCGAAAGAACTCAGGTTAAAGACGATATCACACGTGGACAACGCTTCCTCACTTACTGCATGGGCCAATGATGCAGATTACGAAAGTATTTTTGTCGGACAGTTAGAGACTTTCCTCAATCTAGGGGATTTAGTCGTCGCTTTCAGCGGCTCTGGCAACTCAAAAAATATCTTGAACGGCATCAAATATGCATCACAAAATGGCTGTAAGACTGTAGGCGTCACTGGAGATTATAATGGAATGGGAGGGGGCGAGCTAGCACAAATAGTAGATTTGCCAATTGTTATTCCTTCGGATTCAATGGAGAGGATAGAAGACATGCAATTGGTGATTAATCATATTATCAAAGAGGCGGTTAAGTCCAATAACGGGCTGTGAGAAGATGCACCTGCCCCATAGACACGACTCTGCTCTTGATGATGAATTGATATTGCAAGACCTCCCATCTGGGGAGCCATGGTCCGGTAAAATTGCATTTCTCGACAGGGATGGCGTCCTGAATAGGTGGTCTGAAAATTACATCAATACTCCTGATGAATTGCTACTCCTGCCAGATGCAGCAAAATCTGTTGGAATGCTGAAGAGGGCGGGTTTCAGGATTTGTGTTGTGACCAATCAGTCGCCTATCGGGAGAGGGATATGGGGGCACGATGTCCTCAAATCAATACATAGTAAACTCCAGGAACTATTGGCGGGGGAAGATCCAGATGCCATTATTGACTTGATCCTATACAGCCCCTATTCGCCAGAGGATGAATCATGGGCACGAAAACCAAACCCTGGAATGCTTGAGGTTGGAAGGCAGTTATTGGATGCCGCTCATAACTCGGAATCCAATGGTATCCGGTTGTTACTGGGGCCAAAATGGTTAGACAGGCCCGATGAAGGTTCTTCTTTCATGGTAGGCGACCAACAATCCGACATTTTTGCTGCAAACAGATATGGGGTAAGGGGAATCAGATGCGATACAGAAGTTGGCTTAGGGGGAGTAATCACACAGATTTTGGAAATTCAGGAATGATCTCAATGATGCTGCGAATCGGATTAGACGATACTGACCATATTGAAGTAGGCTGTACAACAAAAACTATGGACGATTTCATTAGCTATATAGCCTCAAATCTTGAAGTTACGATAATTGAGAGGAGACTAGTCAGACTATGGCCCTTTGCAAGAAGGAGGACTAGGGGTAACGGTGCCTTGGGAGCAATTGTAGAAATCAACTCTTCATCATTCGATGAGTTCGTCTCAACCAGTAAGGTATGGTTCTCCCAATTGATAGATACCATTAGTACATACCCAAATTCCGGACTTCTACCCTCGCCAGTCATGGTAATCTCTACTGAGATCGTTCCAGAGGAATGGTATTGGGATGCAGTAAGAAACGAAGTTGATCATAAATTGATGATGGATAATGCGCTCGAATACAACTGTGAGATTCTGTATTCTCAAACATTTTTTGGGGTTGTAGGCGCCTGCGCCGCGATATCTTGGAATCCAGGGCATTATTCTTCCTGGGAGTTAATTGCTTGGCGTAAAGAAGAAGCCATCGGAAGTCCAAGAAGGGTTAGTAGCGAAGCAGTATTTGGGCTAGAGGAAAATCATAAAGAAACATTCCTCAATAGGGATCCAACAAAAGGAAAGGGAATGATCGCACCGAGAACCCCATGTCCGGTTCTATATGGAATACGGGGTACTTCTGAGATCTCCGTTTCTAATGCTCACCATTGGTTACAGAAAAGATCTGATGTGGAGGAGAGCATCGTTTATGCAACACATAGGACGAATCAACTAAGCGATGACCACATCGTTTCGATAAAAAGTGGCACCGTAACTAGAATTGCCAAAGAGACTAAAGGAGGACATGCGGATATCACAGTATTTTCATCTGGGAAGGCCCTCAATTTAGTGGCATTTAATGAAGGAGGTCCAGTTAATTCTCTGCTGAGAAAATTGGAACCCGGAGACTTAGTCAGCTGGGCTGGTTTGACTGCCCCCGACGGTTCTATTCATCTAGAAAGACTAAGATTGGATAACGCTACTCCGAGGATTTCGAGTAGACCTATTTGTTGCTCTAGAACAATGAGGAGTGCGGGTAAGGGCCAGAAACTCAGATGTGATGACTGCGGCAGGATGGAGAGAAAGATTTGGTTGTGTTCCGATAAGTTAGCTCATTTTGGCCATAAAGAAGGGTTATGGGTAGAACCGTCCGCCTCAAATCGGAGACATTTGTCAAGGCCCCTATCTCACGGTAATCCGGGGACAATATGATACATTACAGGGGTATCCGGATATATGACGACAGCGATGGAAGTATTGCCCATATTGGCTGTTATGATTGCCATAGCAGGGTATCTGATATGGACGATTACTAACATCAGACAACGTAGATTGAAATTTGCCGCAGAGGGTGGGGACAGCTATAGAGGTGAGGCAAAGGAACCAGAAGCTCTAATGAAACCTGATGAGGAGGCACTGGAGCAAATGGGGGAACTACTGGAGCAAGCAGGACTGTCTTTGCCAGAAGAGGAATAGGCGTAAGAATAATTGCCAAAACCCCCTGCCAAAATTGTGTCGAAGGATTCTGGCAAGGTAGAAAGGATGCCTCGGAGGGAACCCCCAGAGTTCGAGAATTCCGACAAATCTCTTTTCGGAGCAATTCTTGATGACGGATTCTTCAATGTCGCATTAAACGATTCAAATCAGTATGGCCCTCATGCCATGATAGTGCTTCTATTTGCTGTGGCTACCGTTACGGCGATAGTCCTGTTAATTCCAACCTTATTCTAAGCACCTTGTTCTAGCAATTTTGATAGCGTTCTCTACAATCTCTCCTGATGATCCGAGGTGTGACCTCGGATCAAAAAATCCGGATAGATCATCCCCTAACAAATCCATTATCGAATCAGAAGATCTACATGCATCTTCTAGTTTTGTCCCCTCCTGAAGTGCCTTCATTGAGGCGGCTCTAAGCTCTTCATGCGCCTCATCCCTTGGCATACCTCTTTCAACCAATTCCAACATTACTTTTTCAGCCATAATGAGGCCTTTCTGAGCTTCAATATTCCCCAACATCCTTTCTCTATCGATAGACAGTCCCGAAAGAACCCTGTTACATTTAGAAAATACGTCATCTAGGAGGATCATTGCATGAGAAAGTGTGAATCTTTCACTGGAAGAATTTGCTAAGTCCCTTTCATGCCAAAGGAGTGCATTTTCGTATGATGGAATCATCATGGAACGAACAATTCTAGCTAGACCGCATGCATTTTCAGCCGTAATCGGATTCTTTTTGTGTGCCATCGTGGAGGACCCTACTTGCTTCTTCAAATCGAACGATTCTGCTACCTCACCAATCTCGGTCCTCTGGAGATTTCTAATTTCCTGGAGAACCTTCTCTATGCTGGTCGCGACATTTGACATCCACCCTACCCATTCAATGTATCTATCTCTTCCAACAACCTGTGTTGTGGCAACTGGGACCTCAAGCCCCAGTTCTCTCAGAACCAGACTCTGCAGCTCAAGCGCTCTTTCTCCTTGGGCTGCACCGGAACCAACTGCTCCCAGAAACTTCCCTGTTATACATCTTTGAGTCATCTCATGCAGACGATCCAAGTGTCTCCTGAATTCGTCTACCCAGACAGCAACCTTGAGTCCGAAGGTTATTGGGACTGCAGCTTGACCATGCGTCCTTCCTAGCATTACTGTGTCTCTTTCTTTTTCTGCGATATCACACATTGTGAGAATCAATTTTCTTATCGCTTCATCTTGAAGGGATATGCTATCCTTAATTTGTAAAGCGACAGCTGAATCTACAATGTCATTACTGGTAGCACCGAGATGGATGCACCAACCGGAATCCCCTGCTACTTCGGCCATTGCCTTGGTTAGGGCCATGATATCATGCTTCGTTTCAGCCTCAATTTCATCGACTCTATCCGCAGTAACTATGCCTGGATCAGCAATTTCAGCTATTGCATCATAGTCTTCAGGTGATACTTTTCCCATCTTACTGTGAGCCCATATTAATGCCCTTTCGACCTCAAGCTGTCTTGCGTGCCTACCCTCACGAGACCAAATTTCCTTTGCGACATCTCGTCCATATCTGTAATCAAGAGGCGATATTGGCATAATTTTCAGACGTGGGAATATGTTTACCTGTTTGAGCCTAACGATGATGCCTCAATGCGCAGGAATCCATTTTCAATATGCCTCTTGATCCTTGCCAATGGGGCTTTCCGGTATACGATATCTCACGTGTCATATCCGGGAAATTAACCACGAAGGTTTCGAATTCTCCACCCTCTCCATCTATGTTGAATCTGTGCCTTCTAGACAGAGTCCGCAAGTCCAATAGCGATTCTAAATCCAACTTCTTTCCCAGCCATTCTTGTTCTAAACCCTCTGTGGAGACAGATGTGAATACAACATCGAATCCATGTTCTACCAGAGACTGCATGTGGCTTTCCCCATCCTTATGCCATAATGGGCAGAATGAACGTATCTCTAATCTCTCGCACATCCTCTCAATCCTTGTTTTCTGGTAATCTGAACGAAGCGCCCCTACCACTAACCCGTCTATCTCTGGCCTCTCTTTTTGCAACACCATATCATTCGGTACTCCAACCCAACTCGGCCAAATCTCCTCAAATGCCTTACTGGTATCCGAATCTCCGCTAAGCACTCTCTCCAAATCAGATACCTCTTCCTCCTCGATCCCGTGACTAATCACCGGAAGCCATGGAATTCCCATCGAACAAGCCTGCAAACCCGCTACCCAGGTATTTCCCAACTGGAACATCATGGAATCTTCCCCTTTCACCATGACAGTGGCAATCGATACAATTTCCCATCCTTGCAAACCTGACCACCACGTAGCATAGGCAGAGTCCTTTCCTCCTGAGGATAAAACCACGACTCGCATCTTTCCACCAATTTCAAACTCCGCAGAATGTATACTAGATTGAGTCTTCTCTCGACCAAGATTCATAAGAGTCCATTATGGCATGAGGCTGATAGCGATGCAGCCTAGCGGACGAGGTTACGATCATGGAGTCTCTACGTTTTCCCCAGACGGTAGACTTTACCAAGTAGAATATGCCAGAGAATCAGTAAAGAGGGGGACTACAACAGTCGGCCTTGTCTTCAAAGAGGGAGTGGTACTAATTGTAGATAAGAGGGTCCAGAGCAAGCTCGTCATAACTGATTCTATTGAGAAAATGTACCAAATCGACAATCACATTGGAATTACTACATCCGGTTTAGTTGCTGATGCTAGGCAGCTGGTAGACAGAGCAAGAGTACAATGCCAAGTCAACAGAATGACATATGGTGCCAAAATTCCAGTTTCTACTCTAGTTAAGAAAATGTGTGATTACAAGCAATCGTTTACTCAATATGGTGGAGCGAGACCATTTGGCACTGCTCTCCTAATCGCAGGATTCGATGACGAAGGGTTCCATCTCTTCGAAACGGACCCTTCTGGTGCCTATCAATCATATAATGCTGGGGCGATCGGAAAGGGTCGCTCTACTGCCATAGATTACTTCGAAGAGAAGTGGAAGCCCAATTTGACTCAAAATGCCGCGATCAAGTTAGGCCTTGAAGCACTTAAGGAATCCCTAGAAGACGATTTGAACAGGGAAACTGTCGAGATAGCATGTGTGGACAAGGATGGTTACAGGAAGTTGGATCAAGAATCAACCCTGAAGCATCTCGATAAGATGTCTTGATTTCCGCCAATGTCTAAGCTGCACCCCCAATGGGGCCTATATGGTCAGCTTGGATGATGCTGTATTGGCCCGCCTGGAAAAGGGGGGAAAAAGATTCGAGATTTTGGTAGATCCTGATTTAGTTGAGTTATGGAAACAGAATCCAGAAGGAGTTTCGATGGACGACCTCCTAGCTGTAGATGAAATATGGTCCGACGCGAGAGCAGGAGAGAGACCCACCTCGGAGGCTCTTGAGGGTGTTTTTGGAGATACAGATATAGTTAATTGCGCTTTGAAGATTCTTGTTAATGGTACGATACAATTAACCACGGCGCAGAGGAAGAATATGGTTAATGAAAAGAAACGGCAGATAGTTAACGAGATTGCCACTACTGCTACCGATCCTAAGACCAAACTTCCACACCCTAGGACTAGGATAGAAAATGCTCTGGAGGAGCTCAGATTTCCAATAGATCCCTTCAAATCAGTTGAAAGTCAAGTCGAAAACGCTGTTTCTGCCCTGAGGCCTGTTATTCCTCTACAATTCATTACCGTAAGATTGGCATTCAAAGTACAAGGTAGAGACTATGGGGCAATAAGTCAGATGCTCAGAGACTCGATTCAGAAGGAAGAGTGGTTGAGTGATGGCACATGGGTCTGTGTCGTTACATCTCCCGGTGGAATGAAAAATGACTTAATTGGAAAGGTGGCATCAAAATCTCCCGACGTTGAAGTACGTGAAATCGAGTAATTTACCAAATCTGCCCAGCATCAACGGTTATGAATAGCAGGCCAGTCGCGCGGCTCGATAACATGACAAAAAATAAAGACGCGACGGGGTCGCGAAGTGTACGAGGCCAAGTCCTCGTTGTTCCCGGAGAGGATCTGGGAGAATCTGAAGGGCAAGAAGCCGGCCATGGAGTTCTTTCCATTTCTGGGCGGCTAAAGGCAATAAAACAAGGAATAATTAGAAAAAAAGGAGCTTTGGTTTCAGTTGAGCCAAAACACACGAGATACATGCCTCGTCCGGGTGATTTGGTGATCGGTTTCATCGAGGGCTGTACAAACAACATATGGTTTATCGAACTCGGTGCTCCTTTCAATGCGATACTGCCAATGAGTCTTGGGCCAGGAAAGGTAGATTTTGGAGGCACTAGGTCAGTAATGGACGTAGGCGACGCAGTCCTGTGCAGAATACAGGAAGTCGAGGAAACACATTCTAGCGTTGTCACTATGAAGGGAATGGGCCTTAGGAAAATTCGCTCAGGAATCATAGAAGAGATTGATCCACACTTACTGGGTAGGCTAATTGGTAAAGGTGGAGAATCACTAAGAAGACTGAAAGAGGATACAGAGTGCCGGGTAGTTGTAGCGGACAACGGTAGGATGTGGATAGACGGAGAATTTGAGGGGATTCTAGAAGTCAGAAAAAGACTATTCGAATTATCAGCGAGTGTCAAAGGGGGTGTGAAATAATGGGCGGATACGGAGATATTTTGATGATTGATGAGAATGGCTTGAGAATGGATGGCCGAGGACCTGGAGATGTCAGGGAGATATCTATTCAGACAGGGGTTGTACCTGTTGCAGACGGATCTTGCAGGATGACTTGGGGGACCAATGAAGCGATTGTCGCTGTCTATGGGCCAATGGAGGCCCATCCTAGGAAGATTCAGAGACAAGACAGAGCAGTCCTCGATGTAGCCTACAATATGGCTCCATTCTCAACAACGGATAGAATCAGGCCCGGTTTCAATCGAAGAAGTAGAGAAATCAGCAAAGTAACGAAGGATGCTCTCGAAAGTGTAGTCCTTCTCGACTTGTATCCGCGCTCAAAGATTCGCGTGAATATAGAAATTATCTCTGCGGAAGCTGGGACAAGATGTGTGGGGCTGACTGCCGCATCCGTCGCTCTTGCAGACGCAGGCATACCCATGACCGACTTAGTAGTCAGTGTAGCCAGCGGTAAGATAAATGATGTTGTAGTGTGTGATCTGAATAAGGAAGAGGACAATTATGGGGAAGCTGACCTCCCTATGGGGATTCTTCCAAACACGGGCGAGTTGGTTTTCTTACAGATGGATGGCGATCTCTCTCAAGATGAATTCAAAGAGGCATGGGACTACAATATGGAAGCTGCATCATCTATACACGAAAAGATGGTAGAAGCGCTAAAGGAGGGTGCATAGTATGACAATACCTATCGTACCAAATCTACTCAGAGCTCATCTTTCCGATCTAGCCGAAAAGGATGCTAGGATAGACGGCAGGTCTAGGTGGGAGGGTAGGAAATTGGAGGTCGAGCATTCCATTCTTCCGAGAGCCGAGGGCTCAGCAAAGGTTAGGATGGGCGACACGATCGTCTTCGCAGGAGTAAAGTTCCAAATCATGCAACCATATCCAGATCGTCCAAATCAGGGTGGTTTGATGTGTTCTGCTGAGGTAAGACCAGTCGCAGGTAGGCACTGGGAAGCAGGCCCGCCAAGTGAAGAATCAATAGAGCTTGGAAGAGTCGTTGATAGAGGGATCAGGGAATCAGGTTGTATCGATGTCGACTCTCTTTGCATAATTCCTGGTGAGAAAGCTTGGCAAGTAATACTAGATTTGTTTGCCGTATCGGATGATGGAAATCTTTTCGATGCATTCGCTTTGGCTGGGATTGTAGCACTAAGGAATGCAATAATACCCGCAGAAAGATTCGAAGTTGGGGAGGATAAGAAACTAGAGGTCTCTAAAACGCCTATTATGTGCTCTTATCACAAGGTTGGTGGACGTTTTGTTTACGATGCGTCTTCAAGAGAAGAGCTTGGTGGTGATGAGAGGATCCACATCACTCTAGGTGATGGGGACAACGTTCATTCTCTACAGAAGGGTATAAAGGGAATTTTCTCAGCGGATGAGTTTGCTGAAATAATGGAAAATGCCCGTCAAAGGACTAAGGAACTTAGAGATATAATCAATTCAATATAGGTGTAATAATATGGCAAAAAGAACCCAGAAAGCAGGAGCAACAGCTCGTTTCGGACCTCGATACGGAGTCAGCGTTCGTAGAAGAGCGGGCTCTGCAATTTCTAAAAAGTCCAGAAAATACACTTGCCCCAGTTGTCATTACTCTAAGGTCAGAAGGAAGGCAGCGGGGATATGGGAGTGTAGGAAGTGCAATCATACATTTTCTGGAGGCGTCTGGGAACCCTACACTAGGGCAAGTGATGCAAACAAGAGGATTATTCGCCGTTCTCTTGAAGGGGCCACTGCTACCGACATGACCGTAATTGCCCAGCAGGCTGCTTTAGAATATGAAAGAAAATTATCCGAGAGAGATTCAGATGAAGGATCAGAAGAGGAATGAGAAAGTCGAGCTCAGCCTAACGTTGGAGCATCCGGATTCTCACGCTTTATCATCTTCTCTGGTAACAGAAGCCGATTTTAACAACACTGAAAGTCAGGTTCAAGTCTCGATTTCTTCTAATTCTTTTAATGACCTTAGGGCAAGGTGGAATTCACTAATGAGAGCTTTAATTGCATCCGAACATTCCCTTATGGCAACAAGAGGGGGCGGCAAGGATTAGCAAGGAAGTTTCAGCTGAGCAAATTCAGTCCATTGCCCGAGAACTACAGGCAATTAGGAATCAGATTCAGACGATTTCATCACAAATATCGGAGTATGGCATAACCGTAGAGGCACTTGGGGAGCAGGATTCGGAGAAGCCAGTTTATCGCTCACTCGGAAACCTATTATTAGAGGTTGCAGATCGGGAGAAACTTTTGTCCGAATTAACTGATGCTAAATCGTCCCTAGAAGAGCATTTGAAGAGACTAGTCGAAAGAGAAGAAAATCTTAGAGAGCATTATGAGGAAAAAGCTGAGCAGTTTGAGAGGGAGTGACCTTTATTGGCATGGCCATCAGAATCAACAAAAGACCCTTCACCCGAATCAGAAATTTTTCGGTCTTTCATTTCCGAAGGTAAGACAAAGGAAGCTTTGGAGATCAGCGAGATAATATTGGCGAAGTCAAGGAATTTGAATGATCGAGATTATGAATCTGAGGCATGGATTCGTATGGAAAGAGCACTACTGGGGGCCTGTCCCACAGAAAATATAGGTTCGGAGTTAAGATGGTGCGTCGATCGTCTAAATTCTATTTCGTCTGGTTCTGCTCTTCATGGAATCGCTCTTCTAAATTTAGCCTCCTGGCATCTAAACTCCTCAGAGGAAATGATGGCATTAGTAACCCTTTCAGAAATATCTCCCTCACTCGGGCACCCAAATGATATAATCGGACTTTCACGATTAGAATCTGGTAGAATTCTTGTTTCAATTGGAGACATCGACCCTGCAATGAGGCATCTTTGGACGGCGATGAGTCGCCTCTCTTCCGAAGGGATGTATGCTGAATCTCTGGTTTGTGCAATGGAGTGGCTCGACATCGCTCTAGACGAAATCGACCCCAAATCACCTAGGATGGAAAAAAGAATCTCTGAGGCAAAGCCTAGAGAGGAGCCAGGATTAACTAGCTCACCTTCTAATCCGGAAGATATCAGGGAGGTTATAGATTTCATAATGCCACTTTGTCTTAAAGATCTGTCAGGTGAGAGGAGAGATGATATAGGCCTGATAATTGATGCAAGCGACGCATTAGGAGAAAACTCTTGGAAGGAAAAACTGCGAAAAAGGGTCTCAGATCTTCAAGATACTAGACTCATTGCGGAGCTCCAATCGTGATTTTTAATCATAGCCAGCTCATTGGGATTCCATGCAGTACCTTCTGGTATTTGGAGGCACCAACCAACCTCCCCAATTGAATCATCATGTGAAAGCCATGGTTCTGGATTCACCGTTCCATCTACGTGGACTAGTACCACGCACCCATTATCAATCAGGCTGAATTCCAAAGCCTTCGCAGTGCCCAAAATGCCCGCTTCTTCATACAGCTCCCTTAGCGCAGCCTCATCTGGACTTTCGTTATGCAAAATGCGGCCACCTGGCAGCTCCCATCCCCTATCTCTATTCCTCACCATGATCCAACAATCTTCTTCCTGTTCTGCGGCCAAGGCCCAGACAACAACAAATTCAACCTCATTCATCTAATTCACCGAGTAACTGCTCTACTATTTCCTTTGCGCCCTCTATCCCTTCATAGGAAAGCCTTCTAGCTAGGAAGAAGGCCTCAGACAGCCTGCCTTGTCGATGAAGATAATCAATTCTAGCGAATTCATTTTCTTCAATATCAATTATTTCCTCTTTTCCACTCTCTATCTGCTCCTCCGGCTTAGTTATATCTCGCAATCTTTCTAGGAAAATCACTCTGTCCGAAACATCAGGTTTCTTCCAAGGGACGCGACCCTTTCCTTCGAATAACCCAACCATCCTCTCCTTGAAGCGGTCTCTTGACGAATTACCAAGCGAGACTGTCTGCGCCTGATCATAGCAAAGCCATGCCTCGTCGAACTCTTCCCTTCGTTCGTATAATCGACCTAGTTCTTCCCAAGCTTCATGATTATTGGGTCTGTGAGCAAGGATAATTCTGGAAAGATCAATGAAATCATCCTCTAAACCCGCCTCTCTCAACCTTTCTATCCTTCTAGAGAAAAGTATGTTTGCTCTTTGATCAGAAATATCCAATGATTTGAGTCTCTTCGCGAACTCTTGTATTCCCGTTTGGTTATCCTTAGCTTTGTTCCACCATTCATCTGCATCTAGTGGGTCCTCGGACAACGCAGCTTCTAGGAGATCTTGACATGATTCGATGATTTCTTGCCCCGATAGCTGCATTACTAGGTCAGACTCCCTACCAAGAACTGAAAACAAGTCCCCCAAAACGGATAGTGCACCTTCCGTATCTTTCATCAGAACCTTAATCTTAATCAGGATTCTCCAATTATCGCCATTTGTAAAATCATAAAGTACGCTCTGTCGGGCATTTTGTTCTGCCCAAGCCAGGTTAGAGTCGTTTTCCTTGTGCAATTTCAAGAATTTCTCTGCTTGGCTCCTATGTCTATTCCCAAGACTCCTTCTTGGATGTTGAAGCGAATCTGAAATATCCATATCTCTTTTTACCATTTAGAAAACTCACAGAACTGATTCGTAAGGGGACCTGTCAATTCCTGGATCAATCGTTGCATCCATTCCAATTTTGCTTGTGGTTCCATCGGAGGACCTGCTAGGGTCCAAGCTCGATCCTTTCTGATCAGAAAGTATGATTGTATCCTTATCCGGCTGCCAGCGAGTCATTAAGGCCCACTCAACTCTTGCAGGGTCCGCAATATCTATGTCTCGATCAACAACAATCACCTGTTTCATTGATTTGTGCCCGTCTAAGGCTGCATGAATGGCTCTAATGCCATCACCTTCTATCTTGGGGTTAATCTGCACCACCGAGGAAAGCCAACCACTGCCACCTTCGGTGAGGTAAACATCCGAGCAATCAACTACCTTTGAAACTGCAGTTTTGATAGTGGGGGCTCTGGGCATCCCCATGAGAGTCATGTGCTCAACTCCAGCAGGGATAAGGGCATGGAAAATAGGCTCAGTCCTATGGTGTATTGCATCATACTCGATTATCGGCTCAAGCCTGATATCATCTACCGTGCCAGTTATGTCAACATACGGCCCCTCTTCTCCTCTTCTCTCTGTTATTCTTGCCTCCATGGCATATTCTGCCTCCGCAGGAACGAACACCCCATTGCTTAATTCCACAATTTTTAGGTCGGTTTCGTAAATCCTTTGGTGAAGTGCGGCGGCAACCTTCAACTCATCTAGAGGTTTATCGAATGACATTGCTCCAGCAAGAAGTACTACTGGATCAGGTCCGTTAACCACAGCAATGTCTACATCATCGCCTGCCTCCACTGCACTATCCACCATGGTCCTTAGGTGACGAGGAACTAACCTTACACAAGTCTCTCTATGATTTTTCGTTAATTGTCTGTGAAACGAGGTATTTCTCTGCCCGGCATACTGTGCAATAATTATAGATGAAGACTGGTATCTCCCCCCATCCTCCGGATAATGCCATGGAATCGGTATCCTTTCAAGGTCTGCTATCTCCATTGTATTGTCCAATACGGGAGCTTCACTAGGATCGACAATTTGCGGCTCAACAGGATTTTCCATGGCCCAAGAAAGAATATCAATCAATTCTCCGGGAGAAACGTCGAATGATTCACAGAGTCTTTTCCTTGTGAGTATGTTTATTGCTACTCTATGGCCTGAAACCTCTTTTATATTATTGAACATAATAGGGGCATTTCCGTTGGCTTCTGAAACCTCTCTGATTTGAGAATCCACACTTGTCGGATGGTCAATGATCATACTGCCTTCTACGAGTTCTCTGAACCCCATATTGGCCCCTAAAAAACTAAGCCGCTTGAATGTTGGCTCAAAATCATACTCTGGCACGCCACATTCATCATTACACCCGTCAGTATCATAAATGGGGGGCTGGTCGCCAGCCCGTCATTTTGAGGTGTACACTTGGGACGAGGCCTATTCTCCGGTTCGAAGATGAAGTCAGATCGCAAGAGATACCGTTGGAAAGAAAGACAGTTTCGTAATCGTCAAGCAAAGAGAAAGCAAGGTGGAGTACTGAAGCACGATCCATTGAGAGGTAGTCCCCAGGCAAAGGGCATAGTGATAGAAAAAGTAGGTTTTGAAGCTAAACAGCCAAATTCCGCAATTAGGAAGGCAGTCAAAATTAGCTTAATTAGAACTGGTAACAGACTCACCGCATTCGCACCTGGTGACGGAGCCATATCATTCATTGATGAGCACGATGAAGTAATGGTAGAAGGAATAGGTGGGAGCAAGGGACGTTCTTATGGCGATCTTCCTGGTGTTAGATACAAGGTTATCAAAGTCAATGGAGTCTCTCTTGATGAAATGGTCCGTGGCCGTAAGGAAAAGCCAGTTAGATAAGGGGTGATTAGTTGGAAGAACACGATGAAATCAATGAAACCTCGATTGAGGAAGTAGAGGAAGAGGCACCCATTGCAGGAATCGGTACTATGGTTTTCGGGAAGTGGGATGCCAGTGAAGTAGTATGTAGCGACCCAGGAATTTCCCGATACATCAATCTGAAGATGATAGGTGCACCTCACACTGGCGGCCGACACGCTAATGCATGGTTCGGAAAACAGGAGCTTTCGGTCACTGAGAGATTCATCAATAATCTGATGAGATCAGGAAAGTACAGCGGCAAGAAGCAGTATTGTGCAAAATCTCTTGAAGACGCTTTCGATACAATGAACTCAAAGAGCGGAGTTAATCCCTTGCAGAAATTCATCGATGCTATAACTGAATCAGCTCCATGCGAGGAGACAACAAGGGTGAGGATAGGAGCAGTGAGCCAACCTAAGGCTGTCGACTCTTCCCCCAGTCGTCGGCTCGATCTTGCACTTAGGAACCTAGCAATAGGGGCAGCTTCAGCAACTATGAAGAGTAAGAAGACACTTACCGAAGGCATAATTTCAGAGATTTCAAAGGCTTCTGAGGGGGATGTCAACTCTTTTGCAGTTGGAAAAAGGCATGAAGTAGAAAGAATCGCTGCCTCAGCGAGGTGATGGAAAAACCGTCTCTTCAACTCATATCAAGTAAACTACTCAATCGTCTTTATGAACCGTTTTCAGGTCGGCAACTTATCGGAGTGAGACTATGGGTCGTAAGGAAGACAATATTAAGCGTGCCACAGAGGTAATGCATGAAAGGGAAAGAATTCGAAATCTAGCCATAGCGGCACACATTGACCACGGAAAAACTACCCTTTCAGACAACTTGATTGCTGGTGCAGGCATGATGTCGGAGGAGCTAGCAGGCAAGTCGCGAGTTCTGGACTTCGATGACCAGGAGAGCGCTCGTGGAATAACCATTAATGCAGCAAGTGCCTCTATGGTGCACAGTGTAGAGGGTGAAGATTACCTGATCAATCTGATCGATACCCCAGGCCATGTAGATTTTGGAGGGGACGTAACACGTGCAATGAGGGCAGTTGATGGATGCATCATCCTAACGTGTGCAGTAGAGGGCGCAATGCCACAAACCGAAACAGTTGTGAGGCAGGCCTTGAAAGAAAAAGTACGGCCAGTTCTATTCATCAACAAAGTTGATCGCCTAATCAACGAACTTCAGGTAACTCCTGAAGATATGATGGAAAGGTTTCAGGGACAGATAAAGAAGGTAAACAAGCTAATCAGAGCTTTTGCTCCAGATGAGCATAAGTCCGACTGGCAGGTAGACGTCGCTAAGGGGACGGTAGCTTTTGGTTCAGCGTACCATAATTGGGGGATTACAGTTCCGTTTATGCAGAAATCGGGGGTAAATTTTCCACAAATATTCGACTATTGCAATAATGAGGAGCAAAAAGAATTAGCGAAAAAGGCCCCAGTCCATGAAGTACTCCTAGATATGGCAGTTGAGAAGCTGCCATCGCCCCTTATTGCTCAAGAGTACAGAATTCCAAACATCTGGCAGGGGGAATTAGACACAGATGTAGGCAAATCGATGGTTAATTGTGACGCAGACGGACCACTATCGCTCATGATCACAAAAATTTGGATGGATCCTCATGCAGGAGAGGTAGCCGTAGGTAGGGTTTATTCTGGAACAATAAAACAGGGCGAAACAGTTTGGGCGATAGGTGCGGCAAAATCCGAGAGAGTGCAGCAAGTTAGTATGATGGTCGGCGGAGATAGGATACAAGTACCGGGTGTTTCAGCAGGCAATATAGCAGCTCTTACAGGAGTCAGAAGTGCGGCCGCTGGAGTAACAATTTCCAAAGAGAAGGATGCTACTCCATTCGAGGCTATTAGGCATTATTCAGAGCCAGTAGTTACAGTAGCTATTGAGCCCAAATCTATGAAGGACCTCCCAAAATTCATCGATTCACTTAGGGGTCTTGCCAAGGCAGATGCATCGCTATCCGTTTCAACAAATTCAGAAACAGGCGAGGCCCTTCTATCTGGGATGGGAGAGCTTCATCTGGAGATTACGATTTATCGACTCGAGGAAGAACAGGGAATAAAGGTCAATCAGAGCAATCCGATTGTGGTTTATCGCGAATCAATTTCTGATGACAACAAAGGTCGTCCATTCGAAGGGAAATCTCCAAACAGACACAATAGGTTTTATGTCGAGGTAGAACAACTACCTGCAGATGTAGTGAATGCTCTCAGAGAGGGTCTTTTCGGGGATGGTCCCGTACGACCAAAAGATGCGAAGGAGACTGGAAATAAATTTGCTGAGTTTGGAATGGACAAGGATCTAATGAGAAAAATATACGCAATTAATGCAACCTCTGTTCTGGTGAATGATACAAAGGGCATCCAGAATCTGCACGAGACTAGGGAGCTAATTATCGAAGCATTCAATGATGTTTGTAAAAAAGGTCCGATTGCTGATGAACCTCTCACGGGGGTGATGATGAGGCTAGTAGATGCTAAGCTACATGAAGATGCAATTCACAGAGGGCCGGCACAGACTATTCCCGCAGTCAGGAATGCAATAAAGGGTGCACTTATCAGAGCTAAATCAGTCCTCTTCGAACCAATTCAGAAAATTAGAATCGATGCTCCCACCGAGTGGGCGGGCGGTATTACTAGACAATTGATTACAAGGAGAGGGGTCATTGAAGACATGCCTGTTGAAGGAGACGTAACCTGTGTAATTGGAAAAATGCCCGTTGCAGAGTCATTCGGCTTCTCTAACGATATCAGGGCTGCAACTCAAGGGAGGGCAGTTTGGAATACTGAGAATGCTGGCTATGAGCAGGTCCCCATCGACCTCTTCCATAAGACAGTGGGGGAAATAAGGGAGAGAAAGGGCTTGAAAGAAGAAATCCCTGGAGAGGCTCAGTATACGGATTGATTAGCTAATCCTAATCAATTGGAAGTCAGTCAATTCTCTCAGAATATTTACCGCCTTACTTTCTTCTAACTTGTCCAGACAAGAATGAGCTATGGAATGATGATGAAGTGCCCTATCCCTTGCATAGTCTACAGATCCACTCTCTTCTAGCTCTCTTACGGCATTTTCCAGCTCTTCATCCGACCCCTTTCCCTCACCAAATAATTTTTTGAAATTATAAAGCTCAGCTTCTGATTTTAAAGCATGAATGGCAATCAGCGTCATTTTGCCTTGTAGTATGTCCGATCCTGCCGGTTTACCGAGTGTCTCGGTATCCCCAGTAATATCAATTAGATCATCCATCAACTGGAAGCATAGGCCCAGATTAAGCCCCCATTCAGCCATATTTTTGACTGTATCACTATCTGCCTTCGATAGTATCGCTCCTGTTCTGGCACATGTCTCAAACATAGCACTAGTTTTACCAGCGATCATCCTGATGTACTCGTCTTCCGAAACTTCGTTTCTTGTTTCAAACTCTATGTCTTCCTGCTGTCCCGCTGCAACTTTTCGGACCATCTCGCCAATTGATGTGATCAATTGGCCCAAATATTCCTGGGGGATGTCTTCAGATTCTGCGAGAATTTCGAATCCTACCGCAAGCATCGCATCACCTGCATTGATTGCCGTAGCATCATCAAAAGCGACATGTACTGCGTCCAGACCTCTTCTTATTGGATCCTGATCGATAATATCATCGTGAATGAGAGTGAAGTTGTGAATAATTTCTATGGATGCCCCGAGGGTGTAGTGTCCATTATTCGCACCTCCAACTGCCTCACCTACTAGCCTCGGTAGTATCGCCCTGAGCCTCTTACCTCCGCCCATGAAAAGATGCGTCATTGCTCGAAATAAGGTTTTTTGAGACATCTTGCTTATACTTTCCAAAATCTCGCTCTCAACTATGTCCCGGTGCTCGGTAAGGGCGTCAAGAAGGGCCTGACCAGGGATTACAGAATTGCCACTCATACTTACTTCCCCACAGAAGATTATGTCCTCCCTTTTTTTACTTACCATCAATTCTGGTACGGCATCGTTTGGAATGGCGTAGTTTTCCCAAATTAGCTTAAACCATGGCGCTATGATCTGGCCTGACCATTCATCTCTTCCTTCCATCATGCTCTGAATCTCTTCTCCATTGACCCATCTGACTTCTGAAATCTCATTACTATTGGGTTCAACCTCTACATCGGCGAAAACAACCATGATGTAATCAATCTCTCTCTCTATCCATTCATCGTCCCATCGACATGCATACTCCATCCTTCCAATATGATGAAAGTCCCAACTATCCGTTACGCTCGTAGATATCCCCAATTCTTGTTCAAGCTTCCTTTTAGCAGCGTTTTCAACACCCACTTCTCCAAGATTTTCAGACTCAATGTCCAGAGGATGGCTACAACAACTGTTCGCCCATACTCCGGGGAATGTAATTTTTTCACTAGATCTTTTTTGAATTAGTAATCTAGATTTTCTGTCAAAAATAAGGACACTGAAAGCTCTGTGACGAACCCCCTCTCCGCTATGGCAAGAAAATTTTGTAGCGGAACCGATAACTTTGTCACTCTCGTCTACAACTAGACACATTTCCCCCATCATCTCAGACTGTATCGAGTCGTGATTGTTGAGATCATCTAGTCCATCCGCCATATGCGCATGGGAATGGAGTCCGTATATGAAGACTCAACCGTACACTATTCTAGTGCCTCTGGTTTCTCCATGCTCTATTAATTCAAGGATTCTTTCGGGTTTTCTTCCATCAATTATCCAAACATTGTCAACGCATTCAGAAATCATGGTCGCTCTTTCTATCTTCAATGAGATGCCGCCTGTTACATCTATTTCTTCATCATGTTTTGCCTTTGCTTGAGACTTGCTACTCCATTGTTCGATAAGTTCAGCACCCTCCTCTCCCGGGGGCGCCGACATTACTCCCGCAGCATCTCCAATCAGGAAGATGGAATGAGTCACACTTGGGAGGTCCTTTGAGATTCTAAGCATCAGGTCATCCCCGGATAGAATCCCAAACTGTTTCTCATTTCCAGTTTCCACTACATCTCCAAATGTTATGGGTATCGGTTGGTCAACGCTCCTTTCAAACATCCCCAACTCGCCTTTGAATTCAATTCCAGTACCCTCTGCCCATTGAGAAGGAGGGAAGCTTTCGCTATACAAACCCTCCATCTCGAGCTTAGATGCTACCAGATTTGATAGCTCCCGCATATCAGATCTAATCATATTTACTGCCTTTCCTTGTTCTTCAGAAATTGAAGACTCTAATCCCCCTGCAATATCCCATTTTTTCGCAATCAAATGTCCGAATGATCCAGCTCCATGGACTAAAACTATTGCAAATCCTAGATCCGCAACATTTGATATTGCCTTAGCCAGATTTTCCATCCTTCCCTCATCGAAAGTCTTCATTTTGCCTTTATCTGTAATCAATCCCCCACCTAGCTTGATCACAATTCTTGGGGGCATATTGTGACAAGGTCCCAACTCTCATATTCTAATATTTTCAAAAAACGGTACACAGTTTTAATCAGTAGTACTGGTTGGTGGGTTTATGGAAAGCACTTCCGAGATTGAGAGATTCCAAAGGTGGCTTCAGTCAGAATTGGCCGAAGCATCCTCTATTGGGGATAAAGATGAGAGAGAACGACGACTCTTACAGATTGATATCGCCATTTCAGAAACAATAAGATATAGAGGAATTTTGGAGAATTTAGAAAAATCAACATCCTCACCATTTGTTTACAGGGCCAATCCCGTCAGAAAACCTAGTAATTCTGAAGTAAAACCAACTTCGAAAAGTGGAGAGTGCCATATTTGTGGAGCCATCAAGTCCAATGATCTCGAATTTTGTCCTGTTTGTGGCGAGTTCTAGTCACTCTTCCTCGAGCCAAGTTTCTCTGAGTAAGGAGAGCTCGGGATCATCTGGCCCGACTAATGAGAGATATTCTCCAGCTACACTGTCAGTCAAGTAAACAGTTACGCCTGCGTGCCAAATTGTCTCCCCAGAGGCCGCCATTCTAGCTGTGTCGACTTCGATTATTGAAGGGTCCTTGTAATGAAATCTTCCAGCCTCAGCAGCAGCTCTGATGCTCGCAGATAGATGAACATGGGATCTATCTCCCGGACTGATTCCAACATCTAGTAAATTCCCAGACTCTTCTGGATCGCATGGATAGTAAAGTGAGTCGGGAATGTCGGTCGAAGGGAGATCCAATTCAATTTCTACAGTGTGGCCGTAAGTAGCCCTCATCATGTTGCCCCTTACCTCATATCTCCCTTTTGGATCAGTCTCAGAAATTGCAGAGAGATGATGGGGCCTAAGCCAATGTTGCCTTCTTCTTCCGTCCTTGAATTTTCTGACAATATCTCTGACGTCTATCCATCCGTTGATATCCATTTCCAAATCGAATTTTTCAGGCGCATGTCTTAGTACCAATGCTAGTTTCCTAGCCATACTATCTCTTTCTCTCGTGCTCATAACAAACTTGCCTTCAGAATTACACGCTGGACATAGGTCATCATCTGAAAAATATCCATGCATTGAGCATTCCCTAATCATGATACTCCGCCGGGGTAGATTATAGATGAACCCCTCGGTCGATAATTGAATTATTTTCTGGCAATCGTTATGTCCTGATAGCCCGACGAGTAAATATGAGGGCCGTAATTGCAGATTGGAAGAGGTCGCCCTTTACCAGGGCTCACAAGGGTCAGCTTTCTTCAGTCAGGCCTGATGAATTGGCCTCTCAGGTACTCAGAGAACTTCTAAGGGAGTTTCACTTTGAAACCAATCTAATTGATGACATAATTCTCGGATGTGCATATCCCGAGGGGGAGCAGGGCTACAATATTGGGCGCATGATGACTTTCATGAGTGGGCTTCCACCTCAGGTTCCCGGCTATACAATCAACCGCCTCTGCGGATCCTCGATGCAGGCAATTTTATCCGCCGCCTCCAGTATTTCTTCCGGTTGGGGGCAGTGCTTTTTGAGTGGAGGAATAGAGTCCATGTCTAGAGTGAAAAGGAGAGGCTTCAATTGGAGCCCACATCCGAATCTGAAGACTGAATATCCCGATGCATACATCAACATGGGGGAAACTGCAGAAAATGTAGCTACTTTGTATTCTATTTCAAGAATGGAGCAGGAGATTTTTGCCTTAGAATCTCATAATAAGTCATCTAATGCAGCTGCAAATGGTTACTTTGATGAAGAAATAGTTACAATTTTATCTGATTCTGGAAAAATAGCTGAGGATGGCTGTATCCGTTCTGAAACTTCTCTCGAGTCCATGTCTAAACTGAAACCAGCGTTTTCTGAAAATGGGACTGTTACAGCAGCAACGTCCTCGCCCCTCACTGATGGAGCAGTCTTTGCTTTGATTTGTAGTGAAGAATTTGCAGAGGCACATTCGTTGAATCCATTAGCAGCCATTGTTTCATCCGCAGTTACTGGCTGTAATCCTGATCTAATGGGATTAGGGCCCATTACAGCAACTAAGCAAGTCCTTGAAAGGACTGGTTGGGGTATATCTGAGGTAGATATCTTCGAAATTAATGAAGCATTTTCTTCTCAAAGTATTGCTTGTATAAGAGATTTGGAAATTGATCCAGACAAAGTGAATATCGACGGAGGAGCAATTTCCATTGGGCACCCTCTCGGTGCATCTGGCGCTAGAATATCCTGTAAAGCCGCAAGCATATTGAAAAGAACTGGAAAAAGGAGAGCCATTGCGACAATGTGTATTGGCGGGGGAATGGGGATGGCAATAGCACTGGAATCTCTGAGGTAATTGAAATCAATGATGGTGTTTGAAATGGTTCAAACCAAAGATAC
>MDSZ01091046.1_pt1 | contig 29391 bp, 23 predicted proteins | sample 811201 | NCBI WGS metagenome assembly MDSZ01 (sample SAMN05326647, study PRJNA326480) | marine metagenome | isolation source: seawater | place: Indian Ocean: North | collected 2010 | reverse complement strand
GCTCTGAGTTTCTCGCAGGAGATCCAGTCTCCAAAAATTAATTTGGTCACTTGGCAGAGAACTTTTCCTGATTGCCGAAAGGATATTGCCTTGCCCTGAATTGTAGGCCGCTAACGCCAATATCCAATCTCCATCAAAGAGTTTGTGAAGATACTTAAGATAGGAAACCGCTGCTCGAGTTGATGCTCTGACATCCCTCCTGCCGTCATACCACCAATCAATGTCTATTCCGTAAAGTCGAGCTGTACTAGGAATGAATTGCCACAGGCCTGCTGCGCGACTGTGTGAATAAGCAAAAGGGTCGAAAGCACTTTCCACGATAGGCAAAAGTGCAAACTCCATTGGTAGCCCGTTTTTTTCGAGTTCTTCTGTAATGTAATGTAAATGAGGCGCCGCACGTTTAGACACCCTTTCAACGTATTCTGGGTTCCTTTTAAACCACTCGACTTCTCGATTAACTCGCTCTCGTGATAGCTCCCTTTCTAGCGAAAATCCTGCTCGTAATCGATCCCAAATGTTTTCATAAATAGGTTCTACTTTAGCAATGGGAACGGTTATTTGGTGCTCAGGCTCAGCGACCGTGACTATTTCAGGGACGACGGTAGTTTCCGCTGTGTGATTGATTAATTCATCTTCTGAGTTGGTAGATTTGATTTCTATGTTAATTGCGGTCTGACAAGCTGAGAGTATGAAAAGAATGAAGCACAGAAAAATATTGCCTGAGACGCGCATAGCAAATAAGGAAAACTTGTTGTGAGTTTAGTATAACGGAACTGTTAAGCACGCCAAGCTTGACTATAATTAATAGGTTATATAAGAAATTTCAGATTATTTGTATGCAAAGTGCAACACCGCTCAGCAAGGACTCATGGTCGAATCTTCATGCAATTCGTCAATGGTTTGATACAGAGCTGGGGCTTCACGTACTCGATACAGAAGCTGCTTTACTTGATCAGTTGTTACCTGCAATGTTCGGCTACCATCTTGCTCAATTTAGCGTTCAAGAGCGTCCATTGTTCTCATCCAGCAACATTCGGAACAAGTTTTGTTTCTCGTTAGATAGCTCGTCTCAAAACAAGGTAATTGCAAGTCCCGTGAATCTTCCTCTGACAGATGACAGTATTGATGTCATGTTAATTCATCATTTGCTCGACTTTAGCGATTCAATCCAAGAAATTCTTCGTGAGGTCAGTCGCGTTGTTATGCCTATGGGGCATGTTGTCTTGATGGGCTTTAATCCAGTTAGCATGTGGGGATTTTGGAAAGCCATAGCTCGACACTCAGGCCATGCCCCTTGGAATGGCAGGTTCAGCAGGCCGGGCCTTTTGATGGATTATTTGAATCTTTTAGATTTTAAAATTGATCGAGCGCAGTATGCTATCTATGGTCCGCCGGTTGCTCGCTGGTCCCGGAGGGTTAATGATTACTCTAAGGGTGTCAGTCGACGACTGAACCTGCCCATTGGATCGGTCTACCTTATTGTCGCTCAGAAGCACGTGGCCTCGATGCGAGCGGTAAAGCCAATTTGGAACAATCGACGACCCCTTGGAAGATTGACGGCTGTTCAGTCTGTAAGACATTATTGATGTTGCATAATTTATTTGGACAAGCACTCTGAGTAAGGAAAAGATATACGTCTACACAGATGGGGCCTGTCGAGGGAACCCAGGACCTGGCGGTTGGGGAGTACTACTAAAGTCTACCGGTCGGGAAAAAGAGATTTGGGGTGGAGAACCTGAAACAACTAATAACCGAATGGAACTGCAAGCGGCGATTGAGGGACTCCGTGCTCTTAAGAAGCCATCTTCTGTCCTTCTAACAACTGACTCCCAGTATGTAAGAAAGGGTATTACCGAATGGATTAGCAATTGGAAGAAGCGGGGCTGGAAAACGGCAAGCAAAGCACCGGTAAAGAACCAAGATCTCTGGATAGAGTTGGATGCATTGGCACTTACCCACGAAGTTGAATGGCGCTGGGTTAGAGGCCACAGTGGGCATGCGGAAAACGATAGGGTTGACGCGTTAGCGAATAGAGGTATTGACGAGTTATGAGGCAGATTGTTTTAGATACTGAAACCACCGGGCTGGAAATCCAAGAAGGTCACCGAATAATCGAAATAGGTTGTGTTGAGATCGTTGATCGAAAATTAACTCGCCGCCACTACCATCAGTATATAAATCCCGATAGGGATATAGATGATGGCGCTTTGGAAGTTCACGGCATCACCCGTCAATTTCTCGAGGATAAACCGAAGTTTGCTGAGATTTGGCAAAGCTTTTTGGAATTTGTGGAAGGCAGTGAGCTTGTGATCCATAACGCTGCGTTTGATATAGGTTTTCTTGATCACGAGATTAGTTTGTTTGATCCGTCTCTGGGCTCGCTCACCGGCTATTGTCAAGTTACAGACAGTCTTGAACTGGCTAGACATAAGCACCCTGGTCAGAAAAATAATCTCGATGCTCTATGTAAACGATATGACGTTGACAATTCGCAGAGAGACCTTCACGGCGCTCTACTTGATGCTGAGATACTGGCAGATGTCTATTTGCTTATGACAGGCGGTCAGGTAACGCTTGGTCTGGGCGAAGAAATAGAGAGAGCCGGTATTGTTAATTCTTCCGTTCAGTTGGCAATTGATAGATCCGCCTTGAAGGTTATAAGGGCGAACGAAGAGGAATTACGAGAACACGAGGCTAAACTCGACGAGATAGACCGTGTCTCAGAATTTGGTAGCCTTTGGCGTTTAGATTCGGATTTACAATGAGTGCTTTCTTTTGGCCAGAGCCTAGCAATGATTTTTCATCCGCAGTTGTCGATCCTGGACAAACGAAAGACAGTCTTTTTTTCGTCTGTTACCAAACCAAAGTGCTGATGTCCTTTAATGAAAAAAAAAGATGGCGCCCGGTATCCGCAGATGAAATCGCTAGTTTTCAAGTAGTGCAGCGCCATTTTATGGGTTCGTTAGCTGGTTCAGGTTGCTACGCATTGGAGGTGAGTGAACCTTACGACCAAAAGTTCGTGGAACTGCGAAGTCATCTAGATAGTTTTGATCGGGCGATGTTCAATCTAATGGGGCGGGCGTTACAAATCTGTGACTGGTTTAAAAGTCATCAATTTTGTGGGAATTGTGGTGCCAAAAACCAAGCGCATGCGGTGGACCGGGCCATGGTTTGTCCATCATGTGGGCTCCAATTCTATCCGCGATTATCGCCTTCTATTATCGTCCTAGTTCATCGTGATGACGAAGTTCTCTTGGGGAGAAATCATTTATTCCCTCCAAACCTGTTCAGTACTCTTGCCGGCTTCGTGGATCCTGGAGAATCAATCGAGGAGACAGTTCGTAGGGAAGTGGCAGAGGAGGTGGGTGTGAATGTAGGCCGGATAAATTATCGTGGAAGTCAGCCCTGGCCTTTCCCTAATTCGCTCATGCTTGGATTCCATGCCGAGTACACAGATGGTGATATAGTTCTTCAGGAAGATGAAATCGCCGAAGCAGATTGGTTCACTTTAGATCAACTGCCGCCGATACCGGGTAAATTCGCAATTTCACGCTGGTTGATTGACGATTACCAGACTGAGCGCGGTTATCCAGTCTGATCAATCTCTTACTTCATACGCTATGGTCGGTCTATCGGGCTTAAATAGATAAAGCAGTAACTGGCTTAACACGATATTACCGTCTGATCGATATTGATTGTCCATGAAGGCTTGCATACCGTCAGTTTTACCAGTCAAAAGATCTCTTAGTGTTTGATGGTCGCTGATAAATAACTTCATCGTATAGTCTGATGCCTTCCCCTCTTTGAAAAAAAAGTCGTCTCCTACAACAGAGAGGTAAAATGGTTGGCCATCATCAAATTCAAAATTGAAAACAGCGCTGCGCCGCCCTAGGAACTCTGGCTTAAAGTGAGTTATGAGTTGGTCGCGGAGGCCCGCGAGCCAAATTTCGAGAGATGTCGACATACTAACGCATTGTAACGATTTTTGTTGTGATAGCATGTGCCTCGTCATTGTATTGGAGTAAATTTTGGAGTTCCTCGTTGAATACGGATTATTTCTGGCTAAATCGGTGACCGTTCTCGTTGCCATTCTGATAACGATAGCCTTCGTTGTTGGCTCTAGCCAACGTCAGAAAACAGACGATATGGGCCATATCGAAGTAAAAGATCTTAATGATTCTCTTAAGGCCGTCACGCAGAGTCTTAAAAATGTTGTGCTCAACGCCGAAGCGATGAAGCATGATAGTAAGCAGGAAAAGAAAAGGCAGAAAGAACTTCAAAAAAGTCAGAAGAAAGACGCCAAGACTGGCGTTGAAAGTCGTCATCGGCTTTTTGTAATCGACTTTAAGGGGGATGTTCAAGCGAGCGAAGTTACGTCTCTGAGAGAGGAGATTACGGCAATATTGTCGGTGGCGACCGAGAATGATGAGGTCATGGTGCGGTTGGAAAGCCCTGGTGGTGTAGTCCACGGCTATGGTCTAGCAGCTTCACAATTGCAAAGGATCCGAAACAGTGGTGTGGCTTTAGTTGTGGCTGTTGATAAGATGGCCGCCAGTGGCGGTTATATGATGGCCTGCATAGCTAACCGCATTATCGCCGCACCATTTGCTTTGCTGGGATCAATTGGTGTTGTAGCGCAGTTGCCGAATTTCCATCGATTTCTTCAGAAGAACGAGATCGACTTTGAGGTTCTTACTGCTGGTGAATTCAAGCGCACGTTGACAGTATTTGGAGAAAATACTGACAAAGCTAGGGAAAAGTTTATCGACGACCTCGAGGATGTGCATACCTTGTTCAAGGATTTTGTCTCCGAGAACAGGCCGTCAGTGAGCATTGAAGAGGTGTCAACAGGCGAAGCATGGTTCGGTCGACGTGCTCTCGAGCGAAAGCTTGTTGATGAATTGAAAACGAGCGACGAGTACTTGGTTGAGAAGTGTGAAACCAGGGATGTTTTCCAAGTCCGCTATGTTCTGCACAAACATAAGTTTGACCGATTTTTAGAGAGGGTCAGTAAGTTGTTCATCTCACGAAACATCAGCCATTCGATACCTGAACAGTATATTGGCTAGTCGCGACGTAATCTTGCTGAAGTGGCGATGGGGGTAGGGTAGTTAAAAACTACAATGTAGGTGGACACAAGGAAAGTGATGATAGCGGTCGCTTGAATCAAGTGGGAGGCTTGCTGGCTGATCATTCCCTCGGCGGTGGCAAGGAATGCAATTAGCAGCGAGAACTCGCTGATTTGCCCTAAACGGAATCCTGTTTCCCAGCCTAATGAATGTGTTTCACTCACTGTCCTTAAGAGAAACTTAAAAACAACTGGCTTGACGATCAATATCGTTACTGCCAATACAATCGCGGCCAATACTACTTGAGAGAGTAACTCCATGTGGAAACCGGCACCGATGGAGAAGAAAAAGAGAATCAGAAAAAAATCTCTAAGTGGCTTCAGGTGGTTCACGATATAAAGTGCGACAGGACTGGTCGCAATTGTTATGCCGGCAACAAAGGCGCCGATTTCTAGCGATAATCCCATCGTCTCTGACATTTCGGCAAGTGCTAGGCACCAGCCTATGGCCGCTAGAAAGATGTACTCGTGAAAAGCATCGAAGCGTTCAAGTAGTTTTAGAAGAACAAACTTTACGAACAGCCATGCCCCTCCTATAAGGAAAGGAAGCCCTATCACGATTCGGATTACCTTTGACATATCAGGGGCTTCGAGGAAACCTCCGGTCAACGCCAATATAACGACGATAGCGATTAGATCCTGAACGAGAAGAAGGCTAATCATAAGTTCTCCCGTGTGACGATGATGCAGAACGGTCGTCGGAAGTAACTTGATACCGATAATAGTGCTGGAAAATACCATGGCAACACCGATGATCAAAGCCTCGATAAGAGCAAAACCAAAGAAAGTCGCGACGGCGAGGCCCACCACAAAGAAGATGGCTGAACTACAGAGGCCTACCAAAGCAGCGCTTTTAAATGTTTTTATTAGCTTTGCCGGCTGCATGTCAAGGCCGAGAAGAAAGAGTAAAAAGACAATCCCGAACTTAGCTATATCACTAATTAGCTGGTGGTTATCAATGAATGCTAGACCTGACGGCCCTAGAATCATGCCCGTTACGATATAGACAATAATTAAAGGCTGGCGGCCAAAGAGAGCTACAGTGGCTAACAGCGCCGCGGTAGCGAATATTAGAAAAATGGAGAAAAAAAGTGATTCTGAGTCCATCCCATTGGAACGTTACTTGAGGTGAATTTAGATTAAATCACAACTATTTATTTTTCTATCTATCAGCAAATAACGGCATTTCTCTAACAGTAGCTGGGTAACTATAGCTAAAGTTTTTATCAAGAAATTTCATGGCTTTATCCCTGTCCTGATCAAACGCCAATTGGTATGTGTCAAAACCACACCTTGACATTTGCTCCAGTTGGTCAAGACGAACGTCGCCAACAGCACGGATTTCACCCTGGTATGAATAACGCCGCCTTAAGATAACTGCGCTTGAATAAGAGCGACCATCCGAGAAAGAAGAGAAATTTAAAGCCACTACAGGAGTGGAATCGAGGTACGGGGCTAATGTTTCAACCGCTTCATCTGCATCCAGCCAGACTCCAGTGCCTTCTTTATTTCCAAGTTCGAGGAACTCTTTAAGCTGCAGGAGTCTGACGTCCTGAAGTTCAGCTCTCATTATCCCAGTCTGATCTTGGGTTGTCTTACTGCCTCGAATTAGATTATTCATTTGCATACACGACCTTTTTATAGGGCTCTATTCCTATTCTTCGATAGGTGTCTATGAAATTTTCATCACTTTTTCTCTCAGAAATGTATAGGTCAGCTATTTTTCTGATTACAAGCGGTATTTCACTGCGCGCAAAGGATGGGCCTAGAATTTTGCCCAACGATGCGTCCTCGTGACCGGAGCCGCCAATCGACACCTGATAAAATTCCTCTCCTTTCTTGTCGACACCAAGTATTCCTATGTTCCCTACATGGTGGTGGCCACAGGCATTCATGCAACCGGATATATTGACGTCTAATGGTCCAATATCACGAAGTTCTTTTAGTTCACTAAACTCGCGCTGAATAGCAGTAGCAACTGGAATTGATTTTGCATTGGCAAGACTGCAGTAATCGCCCCCTGGGCAGCAAATAATATCCGTTAATAGACCTAGATTAGGTGAAGCTAGTCTAGCTTGTTGTAACTCATTCCAAAGGGTCTTTAATTTATGCTGAGGAACATCCGCAAGCGTAACATTTTGCTCATGCGTGACTCGAACTTCGCCAAAGCTGTATCGGTCTGCCAATTCAGCAATGATTTCCAGTTGCTCGTCAGTCACATCTCCTGGGGCGTGGCCTGTGCCCTTTATTGCAAGAGTTACAATGCAATAACCAGGTTGCTTATGGCTCGAGACATTTTGAGCCAGCCAGCTTCCGTATGCGGAACTGGGGTCAGCAAGTTGATTGATTGTAGGCAGCGTGTCTGCGATTGAATCGTAGTTGGGAGAGGAGAAAAAACCGCTAACACGAGCGATTTCGGCTTCGGTGATAGTGCCTGGGCCATCTTTTAACGATGCCCATTCTTCCTCGACTTTCTCTGCGAAAATCTCTGGGCTCATAGCTCTAACAAGTATCTTAATTCTGGCTTTGTACTTGTTGTCACGGCGACCATAGCGGTTGTAAACCCTTAGAATGGCCTCGAGATATGTAAGCAAATGAGATGCTTCTAAATCTTCACGTATGGTCGTTGCTAGGACAGGAGTCCGGCCCAGTCCTCCGCCTGCAAGTATCTCGAAACGCAGCTCATCGTCCTTCTTAAAAAGTCGAATGCCGATATCATGAACCTGGATCGCTGCCCTGTCTCGGTCAGCGCCAGTGACTGCAATCTTAAATTTTCGGGGTAACCAGTTGAATTCTGGGTGGAATGTAGACCATTGCCTGATCATTTCACACCAGGGTCTAGGATCGGATACCTCATCAGGAGACACACCAGCAAAGTGATCGCTCGTCACGTTCCGAATGCAACTTCCACTAGTTTGGATCGCATGCATTTGGACCGAGGCTAGCTCCTGAAGAATGTCAGGCACTTCTTCAAGCATTGGCCAGTTCAATTGCACGTTCTGGCGCGTGGTGAAGTGACAGTATCCTCGATCATAGGTTCGTGTAATGTGGGCAAGTTTGCGCAATTGCATTGACGATAACATCCCGTAGGGAACAGCTATTCGAAGCATTGGCGCCAGCCTTTGGATGTAAAGGCCGTTTCTCAGTCGAAGTTGTTGAAATTCCTCTTCGCCTAGCTTCCCCGCAAGAAATCGTTCGGTCTGGTCGCGAAATTGAACGACACGCTCGTCAACCATCGTTTGATCATATTCGTCGTAGTGATACATGGGCCGCTATCGGAAATCATCAGAGGTGGCCAATATACTCAGAATGTCTTGAGTACTGAACGAAGATATTGGCATATGCTTATGCATGAATTCACGCGAGCTAAACCTTATAATCTGGACCTCTAAAGCAGCCGAATAGGTAGAGAGATAAAATATGAGTGAAGAAAATCATCCGCAAGAAGAAGACGGGGCAGTTGACGCCATGGCTGCTATTGCGATCGTAGTTATACCGGTAGTAGCTGTGGTCTATTGGCTCTCGGGCTTGCCTACATCTTGACAGTATTGTTTATTTTGCCTAATGCCAGTGCTTAGTCGCTAATCGACAGAAGGTTAACATTTCTGCCTGGGGAGCCCGGCGGCTCAAGGCGAGAATTATAAGACTAGATAAACTATCGTAACGATTGCGAGGATAAACAAGGCGGTAAAGGCCAGTCCTGCCAGAATGAATATCAGAGGGTTGCCGTAGCTAAAGTCTCTCTCTCTATTTTTTTTGCTTTGTACTCCGAAAGCAGCTGCGAGGATGCTCGTACTAACCTGCCAAAATGTGAGCCGCCTATTCACCGATTCGTTCGCGTCGCTTTCCTTCTCTCTGTCGTTCGTTATTTCTTTCATTAGACTTATTTTAATACAGGTTTGAGCCAGCGCTCTGCTTCCTTTATCGTCATCCCTTTTCTCGATGCATAGGACTCAACTTGATCCTGATCGATTTTGCCAATGCCAAAGTATCGGGCTTCGGGATGGGAAAAGTAAAAGCCGCTGACACTAGCCGCAGGTAACATTGCGTAATGTTCTGTGAGTCTGACACCGATTGAGCTCTGTGCATTCAAAAGGTCGAAAAGACTGCCTTTTTCCGTGTGATCCGGGCAGGCAGGATAACCGGGTGCAGGTCTGATACCCTGATATTTTTCGCGTATAAGTTCTTCATTGCTTAATGATTCCTTTGTCACATATCCCCAAAGTTCCTTTCGAACCATTTCGTGCAGATATTCGGCAAAAGCCTCAGCGAGGCGATCCGCAAGAGCCTTTACTAAAATAGCATTATAATCGTCGTCCGCATTTTCATAACGAGCAGCTAATTCTTCAGCCCCAAATCCAGTAGAAACGACAAAGCCGCCCAAAAAATCGTTTAACCCAGTGCTGGCCGGCGCAATATAGTCGGACAAACAGAAGTTAGGTTGTTTATTCGGCTTGTTCATCTGCTGCCGGAGATGGTGAAACGTGGCCACTACCTTTTCGCGACTCTCGTCTTCATAGACCAGGATGTCCTCGCCATTAGAAAATGCTGGCCAGAAGCCTACGATGGCGCTTGCAGTTAGCAGCTTGTTCTCAATCAAGTCTTTCAGTAGCTCTTGCGCATCGTTGAAGAGTTGTCGGGCGGATTCGCCGACGACGCCGTCGGAAAGGATATTAGGATACTTGCCGGCAAGTTCCCAGGCGATGAAAAATGGTGTCCAGTCGATATAAGGGACTAGCTTTTCAAGCGGGAAGTCTTCGAAGACTTTGCTGCCTAAAAATGTTGGTCTAACCGGCCGGTAATTTGTCCAGCTGATCTGATGCCGGTTAGTTACGGCTTCCTGGAAATTTAGGGTGTTGCTTTTCGGTGAGCGGTGTCTGTTTCGTTGCCTGACTTTCTCGTAGTCACTGACTAAATCTGCGGTCAGTTTTATCTTCATTTCTCTATTAAGCAGGCTTGTAGCGATGCCGACGGCTCTTGATGCGTCGGTAACGTATGCGACTGTGTCGAGATCGAAGCAGGGGGCTATTTTGACTGCAGTGTGCGCTTTGGAGGTCGTAGCGCCGCCGATTAGCAAGGGTTTCGTGATCTTCATTCGGCTCATTTCTGATGCGACGTGGACCATCTCGTCAAGCGAAGGGGTTATCAGACCAGACAAACCGATTATGTCGACATTTTCGTCGATGGCGGTTCTCAAAATGGTCTCTGCCGGCACCATGACCCCAAGGTCGATTACTTCGAAGTTATTGCATTGCAGAACTACGCCAACAATATTCTTACCAATATCGTGGACATCACCTTTAACCGTTGCCATGAGAATCTTGCCTTTTGAGCTTGTTCTGATGTCTTTTTCTTCTTCAATAAATGGCACTAGATGGGCAACCGCTTGTTTCATAACTCTAGCGCTTTTAACGACCTGGGGCAGAAACATTTTACCGTCGCCAAATAATTCACCCACTTCGTTCATGCCATCCATTAGCGGTCCTTCTATGACCTCTATTGGCTTATCAACGAGCTGCCGTGTGGCCTCAGTATCTTCGACGATATATTCGTTAATACCCTTAACGAGAGCATAAGCTAGTCGCTGCTCGACGGGTTTCTGACGCCAAGTTAAATCCTCTTTGTTGTCTTGTGATTCCGTGTTTTTATAGTCTGAGGCGATTTCGATGAGTCGGTCGGTAGCATCTGTTCGGCGATTGAATATGACATCCTCAATTCGATCCCGAAGTTCAGCAGGTACGTCTTCATAGATTGTAAGTTGGCCAGCATTGACGATACCCATGGTCAATCCGTTTTTAACAGCGTGATATAAGAAGACGGCGTGTATTGCTTCACGAACTGCGTTGTTGCCGCGAAATGAGAATGAGACATTGGAAATCCCACCAGAAACGTGAGCGCCTTGTAATTCTCGTTTTATAAAAGCGCAAGCATCGATGAAGTCCTTGCCGTATAGATTGTGTTCCTCTATTCCCGTAGCTATAGCAAAAACGTTAGGGTCAAAAATAATGTCCTCTGGGGGAAAGCCAATCTCGTTCACGAGTAGGTTATATGAACGTTTGCAGATCGATTTGCGTCGTTCGATATTATCTGCCTGGCCTTTTTCATCGAAAGCCATTACGACGACAGCAGCTCCGTAATCGAGGCAGGCCTGCGCTTGTTCTTTAAAAAGAGCCTCGCCTTCTTTTAGGCTAATTGAGTTGACAATACACTTGCCCTGGATGCATTTGAGGCCAGCTTCGATGATCTCCCATTTAGAGGAGTCGATCATAATAGGAACCTTGCAAATATCTGGCTCCGCCGCAACGAGATTCAAAAAGCGGATCATCGCTGCTTTTGAATCCAGCATGCCTTCGTCCATGTTGATATCAATGATCTGGGCACCGTTTTCTACTTGTTGTCTCGCTACAGTTAGAGCTTGTTCATAGTCCTCTTCTCTTATGAGCCGCGCAAATCTTGCGGAGCCGGTGACGTTAGTTCGCTCGCCAACATTAACGAACAGCGACTCATCGTTGATTGCGAAACACTCCAAGCCCGCAAGGAGGCAGTTTGTTGGCTTGTTGTTGGTTCGACGAGGTGCTGCAACGTTAATGATCTCCGCGAATGCTGTTATGTGTTCAGGCGTCGTGCCGCAGCAGCCGCCCACCAGATTAACTAGGTCGCTCTTGACGTAGTCTTCGACAGCGGCGGTCATGTGCTCTACGGTCTCGTCATATTCGCCGAACTCATTTGGCAAGCCTCTGTTTGGATATGCAGAGACAAAGCAGTCGGAGATTTTTGCCATTTGCTCTATATAAGGTCTAAGTTCATCGGCACCCAAAGCGCAATTGAAGCCAACACTTAGGGGTTCTGCATGCCGAATTGATGCCCAAAAAGCCTCAGCTGTCTGGCCTGATAGCAGTCTACCGCTTGCATCGGTGATAGTGCCCGACACCATGATTGGCAGCTCAATTGCCCTTTTTCTTAATATTTGTTTCGCTGCATAGATAGCTGCTTTGCAATTCAAGACGTCGAAGATGGTTTCAAACAGTAGAAGGTCGACGCCTCCGTCGATGAGTCCATTGATACAATTGCCATAGTCTTGAACGAGTTCATCGAAGGTCACATTCCTATAACCTGGATCATTTACGTCGGGTGAAAGGCTGGCAGATCGCGTTGTGGGACCTATTGCACCAGCTACAAACCGGGGTTTTTCTGGTGTGGATCTGGTCATCGTCAGGCATGCGTCTGCGGCAATCCTTGCTGCCTCGAAATTAATCTCGTAGCTCAACGATTCGGTACCGTAATCGGCTTGTGAAATAGCTGTGGCCGTAAAAGTATTGGTCGAGATAATGTCAGACCCTGCTTTGAGATATTCATTGTGTATCTCTCTCAGAGCTTCTGGTTGAGTCAACGAAAGGAGATCGGTATTCCCTTGAAGTTGATTTTTATGGTTGATAAAACGGCGTCCTCGATAATCTTCTTCTGTTAGTCTTAAATCCTGAATCTGAGTGCCGAGGGCGCCGTCGAGCAATAGAATGCGCTGTGATAATAATTTCGAGAGAGTATGTGTTTTGCCTAGGCTCATGATGGTTGATCAGGAAAAAAAGGAAGTCTATCAAGGAGACGCTGTTTTTAAGTTGAGGATCTTTAAGTTTCCTCATGAGCTCTGCTCAAGCCCCTAGAATTCGCATGGTTTTTGTCCTGTGATGAATCGGCTAAAATTAAGGTTGGAGTCATCGAGTAATGAATATGGTTGAAATTACAGAATCTGCTCAGACATATCTGATTGAATTGCTGTCAAAGCAAGAAGATCAGGATATCGGTATAAGGATTTTTATAGCAGATCCGGGGACACCCATGGCGGAAACCTGTATAGCCTATTGCCGTCCGGGGGAAGAGCAGGACGAAGACCAACGGGTCGATTATGAGGGGTTTACAGCTTGGATCGATGATCGCAGTAAGCCGTTTTTGATCGATGCGCTTGTTGATTATGCGGAAGATCGGATGGGAGGCCAGTTAACGATTAAGGCTCCAAATTCAAAGGTACCTCAGGTTTCCGATGACAGCCCGTTGGAAGATCGTATAAATTACGTGCTGCATAGTCAGGTCAATCCGGGGCTCGCCGCGCATGGTGGGATGGTAAATCTCGTCGAAGTAGTTGAAGAAGGTATAGCCGTGCTTCAGTTCGGTGGGGGTTGCCAGGGCTGTGGAATGGTCGATATGACGCTGAAGGATGGTGTTGAGAGAACTTTGCTCGAGCAGTTGCCACAACTAAAAGGCGTCCGCGATGTTACCGATCACTCTGTGACCGAGAATGCCTATTACTGATCTCTTTTCAGGCAGATTTCTCAAGCGATAAGGACATTGACGCTCTCTTTTTTAGGTGATCGTTCACCTGGTCCCGGAATGTCAGGATCATAGACTCCGTTGTCTGCCAATCCACACACCCATCGGTCACAGAAACACCGTACTGCAGCTCAGAGAGATCCTCAGATATAGGTTGGTTGCCCCAGGCTAAGTTGCTTTCAACCATCAGACCTATTAGTGATTGGTTGCCGCTAGAAATTTGATCTGCCACAGCCTCCATAACAAAAGGCTGTTTGCCTGGGTCTTTGCCTGAGTTTTCATGGCTGCAATCAATCATAATATTCGCGGGCAAACCGGCTTCCAGCAGCAGGTTCTCGCATTCCGACACGTTGACAGCGTGAAAATTGGGCTGGCCTCCACCGCCGCGAAGCACGACGTGAGCATGAGCATTACCGCGAGTATGAATAACTGAGACAGCACCGTCGTGGTTAATACCTAGGAATCGGTGAGGCGCAGATACTGACTTCAACGCGTTAATGGCGACAGTTAAGCTGCCATCTGTCCCGTTTTTGAATCCTACCGAACCTGATAAGCCGCTTGCTAATTCTCTATGAGTCTGCGACTCCGTGGTTCTCGCTCCTATTGCGCTCCAGGCTATCAGGTCTTGCAAATACTGAGGTGTGACGGGATCCAGCGCCTCAGTAGATGTGGGCAGGCCTAGTTCAGCGATACTTATCAGTAACTTCCTGCTGAGCTTTAATCCTTGAGCAATGTTAAAGGAATCGTTCATATCAGGATCGTTGATGAAACCTTTCCAACCTGTAGTGGTTCGAGGCTTCTCGAAGTAAACCCGCATGATGAGCAGGAGTGTGTCGGAGACTTCTTCAGAAAGCGCTTTCAATCTGTTGGCGTAATCGAGCGCAGCTTCTGGGTCGTGAATAGAGCAGGGCCCCACGACTACGAACATTCTATGATCTTTTCGGTTGATAATATCTTTTACTGATTGTCGCCCTGCATTGACTGTAGCCAAAGCCTCTGGGCTAATAGGAAACTTTTTCTTCAACATCGCTGGCGTAATCAGTGTTTCTTCGCTCAGGACGTTAACGTCTTCTAGTTTCGTCTTGCTCAACTTTGTTTCCTCTCATTTTCTGGCCAAAAAAAACCCCGAAGGCTGCCGCCTATCGGGGTTGTTTAGGCGGGTTTGCCGCCCACAATCAGGGGCGATTCAACTATTAATGAAAAAGTAATACCGTGTACAAGAGGCTTTTATTTTGGTGGATAGCGCCATTGCTATGCGTTTTTTGTTTTGTATTGGTCCCATAGGCCGGGAATAATAGACTTCTCGCGGACGATTGCAAGGGGTACCATGTCGGCCCGAAATTCTCTGGATTCTCACTTTGTTGGACGTTGCTTTCTTTCTGTCGCCGGAAGGCCTGCTGCTTACGACGTTATTGATCGCCACGGGTATTATATCGGGTTTTATTAACACCTTGGCCGGCGGCGGTTCTATGCTCACGCTGCCGGCGTTAATGTTGATGGGAATGCCTGCAGATGTTGCAAACGCAACGAATAGAGTTGGTGTCCTGATGCAATCAGTCACGAGTGTTAAAGGGTTCGATAGCCGAGGGTTTTTGGACAGGCACGCGCTTTGGTCGCTTCTTTTAATAACTGGTTTTGGTGCCGTGTTAGGGAGTTTGCTAGCCTCTGTTCTTCCGGTCTGGATCCTAAAACCGCTGTTGTTGATCACCATGGTTACTATGGCGCTGGTGATGTTAGTCAAACCTGAAGTAGTGGAAGTCCCCGAGGGCATTATCCCTCGCTCTCCCTTGGGGCATCCGATAGCAGCTTTGGCCTTATTTATGTCTGGCGTATATGGTGGTTTTGTTCAGGCGGGTGTTGGTTTTATCCTGATTGCAGCATTAGCGGGAGGATTAAGGTACGATCTGATCCGCACGAATGCGCTAAAAGCGGTGTGTACCGCAGTATTTTCAGGTGTCGCGTTACTGGTTTTTGCCCTGCAAGGCCAGGTTTGGTGGATTCCAGGGTTTATATTAGCTGTCGGTAGCATGCTTGGAGCGTGGCTGAGTGTCCGATTCGCCCTCAAAGTTAGTCAAAACACGTTAAAATGGTTGTTGTTTGTCATGGTGACAGTCACCTGTACAGGCGCTTTTTTTGTTTAGGTATTCGGTAAGATAACACGCAAGTTGTATATCCTGCCGAGAATATAATGACCCGTTGAGCCACTCATGAGCAGTATCGAAGAGAAGTATCCCAATAATTTTATACGCACGATTATCGCCAAGGATGTTCAGTCCGGAAAAAGTGATGGGCGAGTCATGACCCGTTTCCCTCCTGAACCTAACGGTTACCTGCATATCGGTCATGCGAAAGCTATCTGTTTATCTTTCGGGATGGCGGCTGAATTTGGCGGTGCTACCAACCTACGTTTCGATGATACCAACCCGCTTAAGGAATCGATGGAGTTCAAGGATGCAATCAAGCGGGATATCAAGTGGCTGGGTTTTGAATGGCAGGAGGAGAAGAATGCCTCTGACTACTTTGAGGAGCTTTACTTATTTGCTGAGCGCTTGATTGGCGAAGGTAAGGCTTATGTCGATTCTTTGGACTCTGATCAGTTACGAAAATATCGAGGCACATTAACGAAACCAGGAATTAACAGCCCATATAGGGATAGGGCTGTTGAGGAGAATTTAGACCTTTTTCGAAGAATGAGGGCAGGTGATTTCGAAGACGGTGAGCATGTTCTACGACTAAAAATCGATATGGCCTCGCCTAATATTAATATGCGGGATCCAGCTATTTATCGTATACGCCACGTAAGCCATCATCAAACGGGTGATGAGTGGTGTATTTATCCGATGTACGACTATACCCATTGTGTTTCTGATTCGCTTGAAGGCATTACGCATTCGCTCTGTGATCTGAGCTTTGAGGATCACAGACCACTGTATGACTGGGTCCTTGATGAGCTGGTAATGAATTGTCACCCTCAGCAGATTGAGTTTTCTCGACTGAACCTACAATTCACCGTAATGAGTAAACGTAAACTCAAGCAGCTGGTTGAGGAGCAGCTGGTAGATGGTTGGGATGATCCACGTCTGCCGACCATAGCGGGCCTAAGGCGCAGAGGATACACCCCCGCGTCGATTCGGGATTTCTGTCGCCGCATAGGTGTCACGAAGAGCGACAATAACGTTGAATTAGCCGCTTTGCAGAGCTGTATCAGAGATGATTTGGAAGAAACAGCACCAAGAGTAATGGGTGTTCTCAATCCGTTGAGGCTTGTTATAGAAAACTATCCTGATGATGCTGAAGAAATGCTGGTAGCGGCAAATCACCCCAAGAACGAATCGATGGGTACTCGTCAGCTTGGTTTTTGCCGGGAGATATATATCGATCGCGAAGATTTTCGTGAATCGGCCAACAAAAAGTACAAACGACTGGTGCTAGGGAGTGAAGTCCGTCTTCGATATGGCTACGTGATCAAGGCGCATCAAATTGTCCTTGATTCCAAAGGTGTTATTGCCGAAATACGTTGCACCTATGATCCAGATACTCTGGGCAAGAACCCTGAAGGGCGAAAAGTGCGAGGGGTTATCCACTGGGTGTCTGCAAGACATTCGGTTGCAGCTGAAATTAGAGTCTACGAGCCTTTATTCACCGTTGATTTTCCGGATGCTGACTCTCGAGATTATCAGGAATTGATTAACCCTGAGTCGTTGACCGTGTGTAAGGGTTACGTAGAATCAGCCCTGGCGGATGTGGACTCGGAATATCGCTGCCAATTTGAGCGGGAAGGGTATTTCTGCCCCGATAGTCGTCTTTCCAAGTCTGGAGATCTAGTTTTTAATCGTATAGTGCCACTTCGAGACAGCTGGGCCAAAATAGATCAAATTAGCAAATGACTGTTGGTTTCAGAGATATTGAGATCGCCAGCGAACGAATTCATGGATTAGTCCACAACACCCCGGTAGTCCAAAGCGAGCAACTCAATCGTCTGACTGGGCTTAGCTTAAATTTTAAGGCTGAGCATCTTCAGAAAGTTGGTGCGTTTAAAGCAAGGGGAGCTGTTAATGCAATTTGCTCGATTAATAAAAATCAATTAAAACATGGAGTTGTGACGCACTCTTCAGGTAACCATGGAGCAGCTCTCGCTCGAGCGGGCGCTTTAATGAATGTGCCGGTAAGTATTGTCGTACCTGTCAACGCCAGTCGCGTGAAGAAAAAGGCGATTGCTAATTACGGTGCTCGAGTTATTGAATGTGAATCGTCGTTAGCCTCACGCGAGTTAACACTCGAGGAGTTGGTGGAGAATACAAATGCGACATTTGTGCATCCTTACGATGATGAATTGATCATTGCCGGTGCAGGTACGGCAGCGCTAGAGCTTGCAGATCAGGTAGTGGGCTTGGATGTTATTGTAACTCCAGTCGGTGGTGGTGGATTGTTGGCTGGAACCACGTTGGTTGCCCAAGCCAAAGGCATTAAAGTCTTTGGTGCTGAACCTGCAGGTGCTGACGATGCGGCCCGTTCATTCAGAACTGGAGATCGTGTACTCGACCATCTACCGCAGACTATTTGTGATGGGTTGCTCACGACCTTAGGGGACAGGAATTGGGACATCATCTATTCTGGTGTTGACGATATCTTGGTTGTGTCAGATGAAGATACGGTCTCTGCGATGTATCTGATCTGGACAAGAATGAAGCAGGTCGTTGAACCTTCGGCGGCTATAGCCTTGGCTGCTGTCTTGAGTAACAAAGCTTTGTTCGCCGGTCTGAAAATCGGCATTGTGTTAACGGGCGGGAATGTCGATCTCGCTGATTTACCGTTCGATCCCTTTAATGAGGTTGGTAATCTCGTTTGATTTTGGAAATCGACCCGTCATGTATTTTGAATAGATCAATCTTTGATCGACTTTCACGTCGAATATTCCTTTTCCCTCTGGTACTAACGCAATGTCAATGTCAGGCCATGTAGTCCTTAGCTCTGCAGTCAGACTGACCGCTTCGGGCCTATAGTTTCATTGCGCGCAATATTGAATAGTAATTTGCACGTCTCTCTCCTGTTCCGCTTCTTGAGCGCTTGAATACGAATAAGCAATGCTGCCGATGTTATGAAAATTATAACAATTTGGTTTGATGAAAAGATTTTTAGTTATGTCTGAAAATAATTCCACTTAAGGACATTTCATTCGACATCCACGGCAGTTAGAATCCGACTCCCCAAGGAGCCAGACCATGCCATCGAACTTAACGATTCTTGAAAAGCAGGACCCAGATGTGTTTGCTGCTCTCAAGGGAGAAGAGCAGCGCCAAAAAGTTGGAATAGAGTTGATCCCATCCGAGAATTATACCTTCCCGGAGGTTTTAGCTACGCTCGGCAGCGTTTTTACGAACAAGTACTCTGAAGGCTACCCGGGCCGTCGCTATTATGGTGGACAGGAATTCACTGATCAGATTGAGAATCTGGCAAGGGAGCGAGCCAAAGCGGTCTTTCGCTGTGAGCATGCGAATGTGCAGCCGCTCTCGGGTTCCGCGATGAATCAGGCAGTTTATCTGGGACTTTTGGAGCCTGGTGACACAATACTAGCAATGGATTTGTCTCACGGCGGACATTTGACCCATGGAGCGCCAGTTTCCCATATGGGAAGTCTCTTTAATTTCGTTCGCTATGTTACCAACCCGGACGATGGTTCAGTTGATTTTGACCGAGTTCGAGCTGATGCAATTAAATATCAGCCTAAAATGGTTCTCTGCGGTTATACCTCTTATCCAAGGGATATTGATTACGAAAAGTTCAAAGCGATTGCGGACGAAGTTGGTGCATTATCTATGACGGACGCTTCTCATTTCGGAGGACTCGTTGCGGGAGGGGCGATGCAAAATCCTTTCGATTTTGGTTTTGATATTGTTACTACCACAACGCATAAATCACTCCGAGGGCCTCGCGGTGGGATGGTTCTCTGCACAAAGGACCTGGCTTCGAAGATAGATAAATCAGTATTTCCTGGCCTTCAGGGTGGTCCTCACATGAACGCGGTGGCAGCGATTGCAGTAACGCTAAAACGAGCGATGAGTGATGAATTCAAAGCCTATGCTCGGCAAGTTTTGGTTAACAGCAAGACGCTCGCAACATCTCTGATTAATCGTCAGGCCTCGCTAGTCACTGGCGGTACGGATAACCATATGATGGTAATTGATACCGTAAAAAGCTACGGACTTGATGGTAAAGTAGCGGAGGAAACGTTAGATAAGGTTAATATTACGACAAACAAGCAAATCATTCCTGATGATCCCAATCCGCCGTTGCGACCGAGTGGTATTCGGATAGGGACACCGGCTGCTACCGCTCGAGGCATGAGAGAGGAACAAATGCAGCAATTAGCCGATTGGCTTGATCGATGCCTGCGCTCCCCAGAGGACGAAGAGACCATTTCTAGTATTCGTGAAGAATTAGTGGAATTTTGCGCCGCCTACCCGGTTCCTGGCATTGAATAAATAACAGAGTCAGATTTTTTTTCAGCCTGGCTCAAACGGAAGCAATAGAGGGGAAAATATGAAAATCGGTACCGTATTAAACGAAGCTCCTTTGCCGCAGTTGATAGAAGCGGCAAGAAAAATTGAAGCCGCGGGTTTATCGAATATTTGGATGGCGAACATTTTTGGTTATGACGCGATTTCGATCCTGGCGATTCTTGGACGTGAAACTTCGCACATTGGTTTAGGGACAGCCGTCACGCCGACTTACCCTAGGCACCCAACGGCTATAGCGCAGCAAGCTATTACTACAGCGGCGGTCACAAATAACAGGTTTACTTTGGGCATTGGCTTGTCTCACAAATTGGTGATTGAAGATATGTTCGGTATGTCCTACGACAAGCCAGCAAAACACATGCGCGAGTACCTTAGTGTATTGATGCCGCTTGCTAGAGGAGAAACAGCGAACTTCGAGGGTCAACAGTATTCTGTTCGAGGTGTAAATATTTCAGTGCCTGGTGCAGAACGGCTGCCGGTGGTGATTGCCGGGCTTGGACCGGTGATGCTGCGATTAGCTGGAGAAATGACTGATGGCACGAGTACTTGGATGGTTGGTCCAAAGACCATGGCGGATCACATCGTGCCAGGACTTGGGAGAGATGATGCGACTGTAGTCGGAGGGGTGCCTATCGCCCTTACAACCAATGTTGAAGCTGCCCGAGAGAAGATAGCCAAAGATCTGCTCATCTATGGCCAGCTACCTAGCTACCGAGCAATGCTTGATCGTGAAGGTATTGAGGGACCCGCCGACCTAGCAATTGTCGGCGACGAAAACACACTTAGGGGTGAAATCATGAGATTTCAGGATGCGGGAGTTACTCATTTCAGCGCAGCCATTATGGATGTTGAAGACGGAGCTTATGAGAGAACCCTTGATTTCCTTAGCACGCTGACTTGAGCCATTCGCTGGCAACTCTTGCGGCCTCCTCATAGATGTCCTCCGTTGATCTGCGGGTCCGCACCAAAATCTTGAAACTATGGTCAGCAGTTTCGAGCCAATGAAGGGTCGCTTGAGGTATGGCTGCAAGGGTTCTTTCTAGCAGTTGTGTGTTGGCGAGTGTGTCCCTATTTCCGCTTAGATATAGCTGAGGTTTATTGATCTCTGGTAAGTGCGACGCTCGTTCAGTCCCAGGTTTATTAGCAGGATGTAGAGGGAATGAGAAACAAACAACGCCGCTGACCCCGTAATGTTGCGTTGATCTATTGTCGGAGGAGAAATGTGTTGCCATTCGACCCCCAAAAGAGTGTCCTCCGACCAGCAATGGTTTGGTGCCAGCGAGCTCTCTTGCCCTTGTGAGCGCGGCAGCGATTGTCGTTAGACAAATACCGCGTGAGTCCACTCTCTGTTTTTTCGACTCCATAAAGGGGAAATTAAAGCGTAGTGTGCCAATACCTCTTTTTTGGAGGGCTTCAGCGATCGCTGTCATATGCGGATGCTGATAGTCAGCACCGGCACCGTGTCCAAATACTAGTAGAGCATCATCGCTCGGCATATAAGTTGAGGATAGGCCGTCAATACGTAAATTCTGGATCTTCATCGTTTAGAAACAGTAGGTGCCGTCACCTATGCCACCTAAAGAAATAGAGTTGTAAATCATCTTTATGTGTATCTTCAAGGAAAAGCTAAGTACTTTCTAACGGGTTTGAGACGATCCCCATTTGAACATAGTCTTCTGTTATATTGCAGTGACTACCAGTTATCAGCACAAGGAAAGAACATGAAAGTTGGTTGCGTCATGGCATTCAATGACTTTACAACGCCGGAGTTCATTGGGGAAGCCGCCCAGTACCTAGAAAGTCAAGGTTTCCACCAGTTCTGGGTCCCGGAACATGTATTGTTTTTTCCTGAATATGAGTCCCGCTATCCCTATACCGATGACGGTCGAATAGCCGGCGAACCGCGTAGTCTGCTTGACCCCTTCACATCACTTACTTATGTCGCAGCACATACCAGTAAAATCCGTCTGGGCACTGGCATTTGTCTAGTGCCTCAGCGAAATCCTATCTATACCGCGAAAATGGTAGCTGATCTAGACTTTCTGTCTAATGGTCGTTTTGAGCTTGGCGTTGGTATTGGTTGGCTCAAGGAAGAATTCGAGGCACTGGGTGTGCCCTGGGAGGATAGAGCTGGCAGGACAATCGAATGCATTGAAGTTATGCACAGTCTTTGGTGCGATGAAGTATCAAGCTATGATGGTAAGTACTACAAGGTTAAAGCTGCTTATCAGAATCCTAAGCCTGTTCAGAAGCCTCATCCGCCAGTTCTCTTTGGTGGCGAGAGTGATGCGGCGTTAAGGAGAGTCGCAACCATAGGTCAAGGTTGGTACGGCTTTAATCTTTATCCTGATGCCCTTGAAGAAAGATTAGAGTTTTTGCAGGCTCGTCTAGCGGAAAATGGCCGCAGCCTATCAGACATCAAGATATACGCCGGCATGCATCCAAGTGTCAGAGGACCCTCTGAGATGGCTAGGGTGGAGGCGATGGGCGTAGAACAAGTCATACTCGGGGTTATGGCAGGGAAAATGGAAACGCTCGAAGTTCGCGCTCAGAAAGCAATGGCCGCCGTGCATGGGTAAATACCGAAGTCTCGCCAATAAGCGGCATAGCAAGGTTTGAGACTGTTTTTATTGGGTTATTTATGAACTCCAATATACCCGTTGGGCTGCTGCTATTTTAGATTCAATAGGTTGAAGATATAGGATGTGAGGTTTACGCTGGTATTCGTTGTTGAGAAAAGGGTTCGATTTCGAGCAAGTGAGGAACATCAAAGACATAAGAATGTTCGAAAAAGTTGTTAGTTGAATGAATCCAGGAGATCTATAGCCCACCTCAGGGCTTACGGGTTTTTCATAACTATGAAACATCCGATATCTTTGGATTGAACATCTAAGAATTATAATGGTTAATAAGCGCAATCCTGAAAGAGTAGAATCCAGTTATTATAAACAGTAGGTATAGAGGAAGGAGAAAATAAAGAATGTCGGAAGGACCATTGCCAGTGGTGGACTGGCTAAAAGGTGCAGCTACGGATGACCCTTATCTCGAGGGACATAAGTGTGGAGCCTGCGGAGCTGTATTTCTGGGAGAGCGCGACAACTGCTCCAGTTGTGGTGCGAGAGATCAGATGAGTGCGGTCAGGTTATCGACCAAAGGGAAACTCTATTCCTACAGTATTGTCCATCGAAGCTTCCCAGGTATTGAGGTCCCTTACATATCGGCAATAGTCGATCTTGAAGGAGGGGGCACAGTAAAGGGTAACCTGATTAATATTGAACCTGACCCGGAGAAGCTGGAATTCGATATGTCGGTCGAGGTCGTTTTTGATGATGCCCTTGGCCGTAAAGATAAGGATGGTAATAGCTATATCAGCTATTTCTTTCAGCCAGCGGCCTGATAGTAAATAGCCCTGAATGCGAAAAGAGAAAAAAATTAATAGGAGAACGATATGAGTGATGTATACATAATGGGCGTCGACATGATCAAGTTTGGTCGATTCCCGGAAAAAACAGTTCCTCAGATTGGAGCCCAAGCCGCATTGATGGCTCTCGATGATGCCGGGTTGACCATTCAGGACATGCAGGCACTGTACTGTGGGAACCTAGGGCAGGCGAGCGCAATGGTCGGCCAGCGAATTCTTCAAGAGATCGGACAGACAGGTATTGGCGTCGTTAATTGCTCTAATGCCTGTGCAACTGGCGCGACGGCTTTTCGTGAGGCCTGGATGTCTATCAAAGCGGGCGTTAACGATGTCGTTATTGCCGTGGGCGTTGAGCAGATGGGTAAAGGGCTTTTAGGCGGTGCAGGTGGAGCAGCTGGAATTCCGAAGGAAGGCCTCCTAGGCTCTGGAACAATGCCAGCAGTCTTTGCAGAAGCTGGCATGGAACACTCGCGCAAGTACGGTACGAGTTTTGAGCAATTCGCAAAAGTTTCGGTTAAGAATCATCATCACTCGACTTTAAACCCGAAAGCGATGTACCAGATAGAAACTCCGCTTGATGTTGTAATGAATGCCGAGATGATCTCGTATCCTAACACTAAGCTTATGTGCTCCGTCAATGTCGATGGCGCCGCTGCTGCAGTGCTGGTCTCGGAGAAAAAAGCAAAGGAGCTGGGAATGGATCGCGCTGTAAAAGTTCGAGCATCGGTTCTTGCTAGTGATCCCTTCACGGATCGAGATCTGACTATGCCTGATGTTAATGCGGTTACTCGAATCGCGGCCAAGCAGGCCTACGAGATGGCAGGTGTAGGACCAGAAGATCTTGATCTGGTTGAACTGCATGATTGTTTTGCAACGGCGGAAATTCTTCATTATGAAAATCTTGGCCTCTGCGAAGATGGCGAGGCGGGTCGCATGATTGATGATGGTGAGGTGGCGCTGGGTGGTAAAATCCCTGTAAACGTGTCAGGTGGCTTGCTGTCAAAAGGCCATCCGCTGGGCGCAACTGGAATCGCAAATATCTACGAAGTCAGTACTCATCTCAGGGGTGAAGCTGATAAGCGCCAAGTCGAAGGTGCGAAGATCGGATTAACGCACGTTATCGGTTTGGGTAGTGCCTGTGGTATTCACATCCTAGAAAAAGCCTAAAGGTTAAACCTCATGGCAAAAGGGGTCGATTATCGGCCCCTTTTTTATGAGGTTTTTCATATAGTTCTAGGTTTGGAAAATCCTGACTCCTGACTCGGGACTAATAATTCGAAAGATCACTCGGTGGCTAGTTTTGAAAGTTGGCATTGTTTCAGACACTCATAACAATCTGAAAAATTGCAATAAAATCGTTGAGCTGTTTAACGAGGCCGCCGTTGACCGTGTCATTCATACGGGAGATATCACCCAAGCAAAAACGCTGGAAGTATTCAGTCATTTAGAAGCGCCGATGTGGGGCGTTTTTGGTAACAATGATATCGGAGAGCGTGAGTCGCTAGTTAATGCGGCCTCTGGTTTTGGTTTTGAATTTTTTGATCCACCCTTGACCCTAAATTGGGCGGGTCGTCATGTAGTTGTCGTTCACGATCCTCTTGAATTGCAGATGCTCGATACGAAAGAGTTTAATGTTGTACTTCATGGTCACACGCACCGACAGGTTATTAGTTTTGAGAGAGGTCGCCTAACCTTTAACCCAGGCGAGTGCGCGGGGTTCATGACTGGTTACAACGCTGTGGGTGTGCTTGATTTAATTGCGATGGATACAACCATTCTTAATTTCTGATGCGTGTGCTTGTCTCGCTGTGACTAATCACCTTGTTTAGCTTGCAGTGAAATCCATGAGCCGTTTTCTTGGAATCTTCCGATGGCCTTGAAAATTTTTGAAAGCTTTGGCGCACTAGCCTCCGACGGCACTTAACGTGCTAACAACAATTTTTTGATCTGCTTGAGCTTGAGTCGCCTAGTGATCTGCGTGTTGATGGCGAACCTTTTGTGGGTCTCTCTAGTAAAGTTTTTATGTGCAAAGAAAGCGCTCATATTTCTGGGCCCTTTCCACACCGGCTGGATGGGAATATTTGGTTCGAGACGGTAATTGGAAGCCGCTATTAGATAGCTCGGGATTGCCTAGGTACCTGTTCAATCTGCGCTCAAATCCTTATGTGATTTCCGACTGGTTAAACACCCAAACTGATGTCGCCGCCAAAATGCAAAAGTCATTTAGACAAATTCGCGACAGTGTTCTGAAGGATATGGCAAACTGGTCCGATGGCTAAGAAACAAATCAGGACAAGAAGCAAAAGTAATCTCAGGCCCATTAGTACTATGAACCTCCTTTCCTATAGAGAGATACAGGGGTTGATGGCGTCGAAGGAGGAGGTAAGAGTACTTTTTCGAGAATGTGCACTGGCCATTCTAAACACAGGTAATGAGATAGACGACGTTAATCAAATACTAGAAGATTTCGCGGATTTTCAAATAGAAGTCGTTGCTGAATCTCGAGGACCTAGGATAGCCGTTAAAAATGCGCCTGCTGGCGCCTTCGTTGACGGTAAAATGATTAAAGGTGTTCAGGACCACCTGTTTTCTGTGCTGCGCGATATCGTTTATGTCAATCACATTTTGTCTCGATCAGGTTTATATGAACTCGAGACCAGCGAGGGTATTACTGAAGCAGTTTTTAACATACTGCGGAACGCGAATATTATTCAACCTAATCTTCAACCTGACCTTGTTGTTTGCTGGGGTGGACATTCTATTGACCGTGTCGAATATGAATATACGAAAGAGGTTGGTTACCAATTGGGGCTACGTAGTCTGAACATTGCTACAGGATGTGGCCCAGGAGCGATGAAAGGCCCGATGAAAGGAGCCGCCATAGGTCATTCCAAACAACAAGCTGAGAAGCGACGTTACATTGGTATTACTGAGCCTGGCATTATCGCTGCTGAGTCCCCTAACCCCATCGTTAACGAATTGGTAATCTTGCCGGATATCGAAAAACGTCTAGAAGCCTTTGTTCGGCTTGCGCACTCCATTGTAGTTTTTCCAGGAGGCGTGGGCACAGCAGAAGAAATCCTTTATCTTTTGAGTGTGCTGATGCATGAAGACAATTCGGGGCTACCTTTTACTTTAATTTTGACGGCGCCGGAAAGTAAGCGCCTTTACTTCGATACGCTCGATCAGTTTTTACGAGCTACGCTCGGAGATGAGGTGAAGGACTTTTACAGAGTTATTATTGGTGATGCCGATAAAGTTGCGAAGACTGTCAGCGCAGGAGTAGAAGAGGTCCGACGACACCGCAGTAAAACTCAGGATGCATATAGCTTTAACTGGGATCTGACTGTAGAAAAACATCTGCAGGTGCCATTCGTGCCGACTCATAACAATATGAGTGGGCTTGAGCTCAGTCGTCAATTGCCTGCTGGAAAGCTCGCCTCAGAAATTCGCAGATGTTTTTCGGGAATTGTTGCCGGGAACGTTAAGGCTTTTGGTATTGAACAAGTCCGCAAGTTTGGACCATATAGTCTTCATGGCGACAAGGTTATTGTCGATGAACTACAAAAGCTACTGGATAGTTTTGTTCAGCAAGGACGTATGAAGATCGATAAAAGTGATTTTAAACGCTGTTGGGAGTTAATTTGATGTTCCGATTGAGTTGCCTCTTACTAATGGTCCTGTCGGTGGAATGCCTAGCCGATCGTATTCCGATAAAAGTCGTAGTTGTGAGTATGTTTGAGCACGGGCAAGTCGAGGGAGATCGCCCCGGAGAGTTTCAGTTTTGGGTTGAGAGGTTGCCTCTTAATCGAGTAATGGCATTTCCTGCCGGCGAGTATGAGTTGCGTCTTAATGCCGACGGCGTCCTTGGGATTTGCACGGGTGGAGGCATTCCAAATGCTACCGCCTCAATTATGGCGCTCGGAATGGATGAAAGATTTGATTTGTCCAAGGCATATTGGTTGATAGCCGGTATAGCAGGGGGAGACCCGGCAGACATGTCTCTAGGCTCCGCCGCTTGGGCGAACTATGTTATTGATGGTGATCTGCTATTCGAAATTGATGCCCGCGAGATCCCAGATGATTGGCCTTACGGTGTTGTTCCGTTAGGCGGTAAGCGGCCCGCTAAAACCGCGGCTGACATGGAAGGTGGTTGGTCTGTTGATACTATTAGTTACAAGTTGAACGCTGGGCTGGTGAACTGGGCTTATGAATTGACGCGCGGTATTTCATTAGCGGTGGATGAAAAAGTCGTTCAATTTAGAGGGCAATTTACAGATCACGATGCGGCGCTCGCGGATCCGACCGTCATTATCGGTGATACTTTAGCAGCAAGCACATACTGGCACGGTCATTATTTTAATGAATGGGCGAATGACTGGGTTAAATTGCATTCTGAACAGCAAGGAAATTTCGCCACAACTAATATGGAAGATTCTGGTACGCTCACAGCGTTGCACCGACTGGCGAGAATAGGAAGGGTTGACGCCAGTCGCGTGCTGGTATTACGCACAGCCAGCAATTTTTCTGTACCTCCTCCCGGAAAACCTGCTACGTGGAGCGCGACGGCTGAATATCCAGATCGCGGTTTGTCCGCGCTTGAATCTGCTTACCTCGTGGGTAGTCCAGTCGTTGGCGCTTTAGTATCAGATTGGGACCGCTACAGGGATCAGTTGCCTAAGTAAATTGTTAGGTCAAGAGCGTCAGAGCTGCAAGTTTTTGCTCGGCGCGTATCTGCTCTATGTCCGCGTTTACTAGTTCACCAGACTTAACGCGCCATTCTCCGTTTACCATAACCGCGTCAGCTTTGTGTGCGCCGCACAATACAATCGCTGCGATGGGGTTGCCTGTTCCTGCGAAACGTAATTCATTCAGATTGAATAAGGCAAGGTCAGCCTTCAACCCGACCGCAATCTGGCCTATGTCACGTCGATGAAATAGTTCCGCGCCTCCGGCTGTCGCTAAATGCAGCGCATTTTCATGGCTGAAGTTTGCTGAGCCGTACCTCAAGCGTTGTATAAGAAAAGCTTGCCTGACCTCCTGCATGAGATTGGAACAGTCGTTCGACGCTGAGCCATCGACGCCAAGACCAATAGAGCAACCGGCTTGGGCTAAATCGTTAACAGGACATATGCCTGACGATAGAATCATATTGGAAGAAGGACAATGACTTATTGCCACGTTCGCGTTGCCGAGCCGGTTTATTTCGTCTTGTGTAAAATGAATGCCGTGGGCTAGCCAGGTGTCATCCTGTAACCAGTCAACTTCAGTGAGATGATCAAGCGGTCGTCTACCGAACATCTCTAGGCAAAAGCTGTTTTCGTCCTCTGTCTCAGCCAGGTGGGTGTGTAGTAATACTCCTTTACTTCTCGCGAGTTGGGCACTGTCCCTCATTAGTTCAGTTGTTACAGAAAAAGGTGAGCAAGGCGCCAATGCGATCTGCAGAAGTGCGCCATCGCTGCTGTCGTGGTATTTGTCAATTAGGCGCTCGGAATCTCTAAGAATCGTCTCAGCGTCCTGCACAACTTCGTCCGGCGGTAAGCCGCCTGCGGACTTGCCGAGACTCATAGAGCCCCTAGTCAATATGGCTCTAATACCCATCGCGCCCGCAACCTCTGCTTGAATGTCTATTGCTTGGCGACAACCTACAGGAAAAACGTAGTGGTGGTCTGACGTCGTGGTACAACCTGATAGCAATAGTTCTGCGAGAGCTGTTCGTGTCGATGCAGCGATAGCTTCTTCGGTTAGGTTTGCCCAGATAGGATAGAGAGCAGTCAGCCAGTCGAACAGTTCTTTATTGAGAGCGACTGGTAGTGCTCGTGTCAGTGTCTGAAAAAAGTGGTGGTGACAATTAATTAAGCCAGGAATAAGCACACAGTCGCTGGCTTCGTGAATAATGTCCCACGTTGATGCGGGTTCGTCGATGACGAGTTCGATGATCGTTGAGTCTTCAACAATCACACCCTTTGGGGCTTGGAGTTCATTGCCCGTCCAAGTGG
>MDSZ01134633.1_pt1 | contig 29419 bp, 25 predicted proteins | sample 811201 | NCBI WGS metagenome assembly MDSZ01 (sample SAMN05326647, study PRJNA326480) | marine metagenome | isolation source: seawater | place: Indian Ocean: North | collected 2010 | reverse complement strand
ACCAGCAGTGCCGTTTGAATAAGTTGCTGATAAGTTTGCTGTTGTAGCAACTCTACAAGATGGTTTAGTATCTAAACCTTGTGCAACTTGGTCAACATATGCTTTGTTGGCTAATGAGTTGTCTGAGAAACCTGTTCTATCTTCGTAACCAGATGGTACTACAACTGTGCCTTCACCGTCTGGTGAAATTGTTAAATTGCCATCTGTGTCAGTTGTTGATATACTATTACCATTTACTGATACATTATCTACTGCTAAAGAAGTTAAACCTGCAACATCTGTTGTGGTTGCACCTAGTGTTAGTGTAGATGAACCTAAAGTAATAGTAGGATTCGCCAAGTTTGCATTTGAAATAGCTGCACTACCTGACAAGTTTGAATTAGTTAATGCGTTTGCATTGTAAGTTACAGTATTGTCTGTAATTACAGTTGTTAATCCTGAACCAGCAGCGAATGTTAAAGTCTCAGCAGTATTATAGGTGTCTGTACCTGTGTCACCTGCTAAATTTATAAACTGATTTACTGTGGCAAATGCTAAATTTCCTGAACCGTCTGTTTTTAAAAATTGTCCTGTAGAACCATCTGCTTCAGGTAAAACAAATGTTGTTGAAGCTGCTAAACTTGCAGCCGCTTGTAAAGCAACAAAGTTTGTGCCGTTGTTTGTACCTTCATTGAATTTTAAAAGACCACCAGCTGTGGCACTATTACCAATGTTCATTGTGTCGATAGCTAAGTTACTATCAACTATAACTGTTGAACTAGCTGTTAAAGTACCATGAACATGGTCATTTAAATCTGCAAAATATTTACCACCGATTACATCAATAGAACTAGCATCACCGTTACTATCAACAGCACCAGTACCTATAAAAAGTCTATCACCACTATTTGCTTGAGTACCTGTCCCAAAAGTTAACGCAAATTCACCTTGTTTTAAGGTACTCGGGGCGGTAGTTGATGAACTTCGTTTAATCTGAATTACTGTTGCCATTTATTAGAAACTCCCACAATTGAACACTAATGTTCCTGTTGTTGTAACGATTTCAGTACGAGCAACAAATTTTGCATCACTCGACCTGTATTGTAATATTGCTCCATCATCTAAGTTTGTTGTATCAACATCACCGAGTTGTTTTAACTGCAAAGATGAATTGGCAGCTGCCTGAGCTGACGGTAAAGTAACTGCGACTTGTTGTGGTCCAGATTGTGTATTTACATTAATTTTTGCTGTTATATCAGGCATAAACTCTCTCCTACACTATATTTATAAGAAAAATGAGTTTAATTATGTAGTAACATTTGGGCGAATATTGATTATGCCCTCAATAACTCTGGTAACTGTCGCTCCTGAAGTAATCTCTAAATCGTAAACATATCTGGCTGGTGCGTCTAAGGCCGCTGTGGCAGTAGCAGTAAGTGATAAAGTAACTATTCCCGTTGTAGGGTCTGCGTTAATCGTTGAGGTTATACTCGTTCTTGTTCTTGTTGAATTATAACCCTTGGCCATTTTGGCCTCTGCTGTATAACCTGTTAAATCAAATGCGTTACCGTTTGCATCTTTTACAGTAACATCTGAACTAAAGGTTGCGCCTTGGTCAATCGTTAGATTTGCTATCGCTGCCATCTGTTATCTCTTCCGGTTTCTCTTTCTTCAGTAATTCTACAATTTTCTTATTGTAGTGGTCAGTAAGCACATCAATTTTTTCAATCTCTAAAACATGTCTAGTCCTGCCAACTTGTATTTCATTTCTTACTGTTAGGTAATTCTGTAACTCAGGACTAAATTGTTTTTCATCATATTTCTTTCCATCAATTGTAATCATAAACTCATCTCCTTATGTATATTTATAACATGAATTCAGCAGTGTACCATTTTTTTATATCTGATACCATGCCTTTGTTTTCTTTTAGGGGCAACACCTCATTTAGTATAGCATCATAAGTGTCTTTATCAGCACTATATTGTTTAAAATAAGGGTCATTGCCATATAATAGGTCTTTATCATTTAGTAAGTCGTAAAAGTCTTCTTCAAAATCATGTGACAACCACCAGGCATAACAGATGGCCACAGCATAACTTTTTGCTGGATACACCCACCCTAAATCTTGTTCATTAAAATACTTGATTGCGTTATCTATCACATCAGGACTTTTTATAATGACAACATCTTTTAAATCGTCTTTATGTTCTCTATTGAGCCTGTGATATAATTCTTGTTTTATCTTCCAATCTTTCATCATACCAATCTAGTAATCCTTTATAACCATTACATGAATTTTTTAAATCTGTTACATATCTATAATGTTCAGTTAAACATTTTCCGTAATATATACACTTTCTACAAATCTCTGATACATTTTTAAATGGTTCACTGGCTGCCCATTTTATATAATCTTCAAACTCATCTAACTCTTTAAAATATTCATTATCTTCATTATCAAATTCTAAGACACCAAATCTGCCGTTTGGCGTAATATAAATGTGGTCATCTGAAAAAGCATTATATTCACCATTTAAACTTCTAATAATTCTACCTTCATTAATAAAATCAAATTTTTTAGGTATTGGGTTCTCTATCCACTTCTTTACAAATTCTTCAAAATCTTTGTGCGTGACACCTTGTTGATTTGCTTGATTAGTAGAATATGGTTTTATCTCTACACTTTCAATACTACTACAAGCATTCATCATAATAATCATTTCTGATATATCTTTTTGTATAACCTTTTCACTTGCAAGAATTAATACGGCAATTGGCACCTTACTTCGAAGCATATTCTGATAAACTTTATCAGATTTCTCCCTTGCCTCAAAGTCATAACTTACACTAAGGTAAAAGTCATCTTCAAAAAATCCTTCATGTAACATACTAAAGTTTGTTATAATATTAATTTTACCACCATAATATTTTCTTATAACATCTCTTAGTCCATAAAAGTAATTTTTCTTTAAGGCGCCAATCTCTCCCCCGTATAAATCAATCCAGTCAATCTCTCTGTATTCACTGATTTGATTTAATCTCTTATCTAAATCAACTAAACTAATTCTTTTCTGGTCACCTAATTGTTCAGGTGTAAGGTAACAAAAGTTACATCTGAAGTTGCAAAAATAACTAGGATTAATTGATACAGTTATAGGTTTCATTAATATAAAATTAAGTCCACAGGCATTGCCAATCTCAATGAACCTGTATAAGTTTCTACATTATGATATAGAAAACTAGGGAACATTATGACATCATTTGTCTCTGGTTTAAATCTTTCCATTTCAAACATATTGTTAAATTCATCTTTATACCCACGGTTTGCATTTGTTCGTGGGTCATGTAAAATTAATTCACCACCTTTATTGTCAACTAATAAGTAAAATACGGCACTCAAATGACTGCCTGAATGATTATGTTTAGGCATTGCATAACCTGTGCCGTAGCCTGTCAGCCAAGCTCTTAAATCATAATCTTTTTTATCTAAATCAAAGTAAGGGTCGCAATATTGTTTAAAAACAGGAACGACAATATTTTGTCTAAACCAGACTAATTCTAAATCATCAAACAAGTTATCGCCAGATACATTTGCTGATTTTTTGTTAGCATCGCCATATTCAGTTAACAAATGTTCAATGACACCACTAGGTGTTTCAAACTTTGTTTTTAAAACTGGCGTTGGCCATAAATGATTTAAACCTTCAACAATCATATACTTTCATCCACATAAGGTGTTACTTCTTTATTTATTCGATTTATTTTTAAGATATCTGGTGCTATCTTCTTCATCTTTTTACAATGTTGTTCAACTAATCCATGTTCTTTATAATCTTTAATTGTTTTTCTACAACCATTGCATATTTGAAACATAGGACAAGTTAGACATGATTGTTTCATCATAGATAAATTCATATCACTACTTAAAGGCAAAAAGAATTCGCCTTTCATTTCTTCTTCAAAATCTATTGATTTATCTTGGTCATCACCAAAAGCACCACATGAGTAGTAGTCACCACCTGGATTAAAAGCACGAATACCACTATCACAGGTTCTACTGAGAGGACAAGTTGTTTGTTCTCTTCGTAATCTTACGGCCATCTGTTTTGTATTATATTCCCAATCAGCTAAACCTGCATTGTATATTTCGACATAAGATTTGTATATGTCTGCCTTCAAAAAAGGTTTGTCCTGTTCACCACTTGACATTGCATAATTAACTTTACAAACAACACCCATTTTCTTTGCTAACTCTACAGTCTTAATGACAGTGTGTGCATTTTCAGGTACAATCACTGCTATAAAATCTGGTCTGTAACCACAATGTTCTAACATGGCGTCTGAACATTTCCAAAAATCTTCTTCAGTAAATTCTGAATAGTCACCCTTTAAACGACCACCACCATATTGAAAAGATGTTGCAATACCTGTGCGTGGGTGATTAAATACACCTTTCCATTTTTGTGGGTTTTTGTAGAAAGGCCATAAGTTTGTTGTTAAACTTAGTGATGCTGAATATCTATGTTCTTCTAAATGATATAGTATTTTCCAGTAGTATTCTGGATCCATCATTAATGGGTCACCACCGTTTACTATAATAGTTTTGGTTTCTGGAAATCTTTTAAGAAATCTAAAAATGTAGTCATGGTCTAATACTACTTTATTATGTTCAGCAATTTTTGTGCTAGAACAAAAAGTACATTTAAAATTACATAACTCAGTTGGTTTTATTATCAAGTCCATTTATGTAATACCTAAAATTCAATATTCTGTTTTTACCAGTTTTGTGTATCATTTTATAAGAAAATTGTTCAGCTTGATTTAACCAAACTAAATCGTGTTTATTTGGAATAATTTGATAAAATTCTTCTAACCCAGCTCTAACTTCTAAAAAATTCATATTATCACCAGAACACTCATCTATGAATATAAAAATATTACTGTTATGACTTTTTTTGTGGTCAGTGTAATCGTTATGAAAGTATTTTAAATCTGGTGGAACACCTTGCCACATATCATAACCTACCTGTTGCACATCTTTATAATGAGGTTTAATAACCCATTCAGTTACAATTCTTTGTAACTTTCTCATTAGTCTATCAGCATTAGGGTCAATAACTGTTGCACTGCCGTTTGTAGCATTTGTATAAGTGAATTTGTTAAATCTATCTGGTACTCTTTCACTTAAATCGCAATAGGTAAAACCTAAGTTTTTAAAATCATCAATATTCACTTGAAACATTATTTTAAACCTTTTACAAAGAACTCAAATGATAATACTCTTCTACGACCATCATTGTGACTAGCTTTGTGTTCATATCCTTTACTTTGATTTAACCATACAAAATCACCTGCCTTGGGTAAAATTACATACTCAACATTTTTATCTCTAACTTGAATACTATTGGCATGTTCAGTTGTATCATCAAGATAAACTAAAACATTTGTATTCATGTTTTTACCATCTTCCCAATCATTATGCCATTTTGATGAGCCTTCATCAACACCTTCCCACATGCCTATATTTTTATATTCAAAATCGGTAAAAATTTTAGATATTAAATTATCTGCAATATATTTTTGAATTTTTTTTAAAGACGCTTCTGCCTGTTTTGGTACACCTGCATCTTCGCCTATATTTGGGTCTTCACAATTAGGAAAATCATAATTGTAAAACTCATCTATTTTTTCTGGAAACTTACCTACAATATAACCTTTTGTGAATAGGTCATTATAATCTAGGTTTGCTAAATCCATATCTATCCTCACATTCTAAGTGGTACGGTGTTTCTTTTATATCTTGTGTGCCACTAAATTTACATAACTCTCTGTTTATTTCTCGTATTCTTTCCTTAGTGTCTTTTGCATATGGTTCCATAATCTCAACCACATCTAAGTAATACTTGTACTTTTCTTTATCATTTATATTATTGTTTGCATATGATAACATAACATTGTAAAACTCGGCGCATAAGTCACGCTCTTTTGACAATTGTTTTTTCTCTTCAAATAAATCGCCAATTTTTTCTAATTCTTCTTCATTGTATAACATTTGTTTTAAAGTTGAAACTTGCAACTCTCCTCTGTATAGAAGTATCACCAGCTTTATGCCAGAAACCTCTTTCGTTTGAAACTAAAAATAAATCACCTTTTACTGGTTGAAAACTGTCTTCATTATCACCATATTTAAATGATATATTACCACCAGTCTCAGGTTTTGTACTATCAAAATAATACAAGAAGAATAAATCATATCCTTCCATAAAATCTGTGTGCCAACCTTGATTATCTTTATCTACACCGTCCCATATATTCCAATATGTACACTCTGAATTTCGATATGTTGGTCTAATAAACTTTTGGTGTAGAAAGGTGTGTACTACATCTAACTTTTGACGCAAAAAAGGGTCAACATCTTTTTCACCATTATCTCTTTGTCTTTCTTCAGTGTTTGTTAAAGTGTAATCATCTATGCTTACCAAATCGTTTATACCTGGTTCATAGAATTTAACATAACCTTTTGTTTTAATATCATCAATCATACTACTATTTATTCAATATTTTTGACATGACTTCCGACTTGATAATCGGCATATTTTTTTCTAACATGTTGTTTATAGTTTCCACTCTAAATTTACCACCAAGTTTTCTTATAGATTTAGGCGGTGTATCAGGATTAAATATATCATCAATCTCTTCTTTAATTGGTTTATAATCATCTAATTTTTTTATAATGCAAAAACACTCTTTAGCAAACTCTTGTGGCTTACAGTATTTTTGAATGCCTGAATAAAAGTTTTGTAACAAATAATTAGCTGCATTATTCATAAACCACATTTCTTTCATATCATCTTCACTGTAAGAGTAACAAGATAACATTGTTCTAAAATGTGTTTTTTTATTTTTGTATAATGATTTCCAATTGTCACTGCCGTCTTCGTCAACAATATCAGAATACACCTCAACTGTCTTAATTTTATGTTGTTCTTTATAATCTTTTGCATTTAATTCACTATCAGGTAAAAACATATAATCATGCCTAAATGAAGCCCATGCTTTAAAATTCCATATTACTTCTACCTCATCATAAAAATCTTGAAGTGTAGAACCAGGCATTGCTAAAATTAACTCTAGTGCCGGAACAGGAAAACCCTCTTCTCTACATCTCTTTTCAATGTGCCTAGACAACTCTAATTTATCTTCACAAGTTAAATCAACTCTTTTAGATATTTTCATTGCTTCATCACTAATAGATTGTATTGATACAGTAGGCACTACTGAAATATATTCTGTATCGCCCCACATATCTGTACCACCTTCGGACTTACTGTGTTTTTCTGGACCTGAACCTACTATTTCAAACCACCTATCAATTAATCTTTTTCTTCTTTTCAAGTCTTTTGACTTCATTGTTGATATATCAGTAAGATTAAAATTGTTTTGCCATGCAAATCTAAAAATTTCAATATCTCTATCTTCGAAAGCACCAAAGTTTGCATCTGTCAAATAAGCATCTCTATAACCTGCTTTTTTCAAAGCCATAATATCTCGTTTAACTAAATCCATATCTTTTTTAATAATTTTAGTACCTGTGCCACCACCCCATTCACAATAAACACACTTATAAGGGCAACCTCTTGTTGTCTCTAATATCATAAAAGGTTCCATCTTGTTTGCTTTTGCATACTCTAACATTTCTTTTATATAATCAAAATGTTCTTCGTAAATTGAAACCTCTGTGTTTATATTATGTTGTTTGCCTTGTAAGTTTCTCAACTCCCAACTAATCCATTCAATGTCAAAAGTACCATTATTTTCAAAATAACTATTAATTAAATCTTCCATAAATGGTTCGCCAGGTTTTGTAGGCTTACATATGAAGTCGTAAAGTTTTAATCTATCTTTAAGTAATTCTGGTTCGTTTGTGCCTATGTGTGGACCACCTATAACAAGTTTCTTTTCAGGGGCTACCGATTTAACATACTCAGCAAGCTCATCAATAATAGTGTAATTCCAAGCGTAACTACTAAACATAATAACATCAGCTTCTTTGATTTCTTCATAAATCTCCTCTATATTTTCATACTTGTTAAATTTGTATGGGGCAGGTATCCAATTCACACTTGACTTGAACTTACCATTTAAGTTATAATGGCTTTGTACCATAAGATAAGTCATATTATTAGCTAACGACCAGTCTGCATGAGGTGGATTTACAAAAGCGATATTAAGTGTATTTTTCATCTCTATATTTAAATGTCTGCCTGAAAACGCAATCATCTAAATCCTCTTCAATATGTTTAAAGTCAGCTTTGATGAAACAACTCATGGGGCATCTTTGAAAATATTTACATTCAAAGCAGTTATACTTATCTACCCAATTTTCTATTATCTGTGTACCACCTAAATCAGGTGTATTATAATCTTGAAGTAAAACAGAACCAGAACACCCTTTTGGTATAGAACCATCTGGCATTACAGTTAAAGAATTACCTCTAGTACATGTCATTTTGTTTTGAGGTTTACCATTCGTAAATGGCAAGATGTTTATACATTCAGGATATCTGTCAACTAACACCTTGTAAAATTCTAAAACTTCACTTTCTTTTGGCATTAATGTTCTATCTGCTTTTGTTCCTGTACTAGGTAACAAATGGTCAAAATCTACAGGATATAAGTCATAAAGATAATCAAAAGTTTCATCACCATTGATAATACTTCGCATACTATTTTTAGTCATCACACAAGATACCATTCGAATATGGTGACGAAAACTTTTAAGATTTTCCAAGAAGATTTTTTTCTGTGCTGGATTAAAACGACCATGTGGGTCATAAGAGATAGAAACTTTTAAATCGTTTCTTTCTAAAAAATATAACATCTCGGTTCTACGAGTGAACGCCAGATTAGTTACAAAGTTATATACTACTTTTTTATCTGTAGAAATTTGCTCTTTTATAACATTAATAAAATCTTCATATATATCTAAAAAATCTTCATCAATCCACCTGTCTTGAAATAACTCTCCACCCATGATATGAATAGAAAAGTATCTTGACCTGTTATTATTGTTTATGTAGTTTGCGATAATAGGTGCTTTTGCCAATATATCTTTTCTATTGGCATAATCAACACTACTATGATTTTGTGGACAGAATACGCAATTGAAATTACAGTGTTCGAATAGGCAACATACTATTTCGCAATAGTCAACGACCTTTTTGTCAATAACATCATAAAACGACACACTTTTACCTCTTTAGGTGATAGAATATTTGCCTAAGAAAGTCTTATCTGTTTTGTTCTCTAAAATCGTCTGAATAAAATAATGATTTACTGTTTCTAAGTCTATTGAAAAGAATGAACCGGCTGCATTTTCAAAAGTAGCTTCAGCATCAAGTAGAGCAGTTAGTCTTTCGTCTGTAAAATCAGTGTAGATATCTAAGAAGTCTAGTTTATTTACATCTGATTTAATTTGTGTATATACATTTTCTTCATTCCAAGATGAACCTGAAATTTCTGTAAACTTTTTAAAGTTTGCAACATCTGTATTTGTGATAGCATCAAATTTTATATTATCACCTGTAGATGCAAAATTCATATACTTGTATGCCCATATTCTATCAGATAAGAATAAATCAGCATAGGTTGTAGTATCAGATAATACTTCGTTATAGTTTGACCAAGTATATGTTTTTGCCAAACTTAATTTATCTGTGAAACTTTTGTTGAGTAGGTGTACAAAAAATATTTCTTTTAATTCATATAAGTATTTTTCTAGGTCTTTTTTCATCAATACTTTTATGATTGTTTTTAAATCTTCTTTACTGTCGCCATTATTGTAATAAGTTGCTAATAACAATTCAATGTTAAAACCTGATTTGTGAGAAGTTACAAAGTTTGATTTTTCTGTAGCATCAACAGAGGCAGCATCAAACTCAGTGTCAAAAGATGATATGTCTATATTATGGTTTATGTCTGTGTTACCTGAGTTTCTACTAAAACGGCCTTTACTGAATACATTATATTTGAAAATTGTGTTTTCTAATAAATCCTTACAAGCAGCTTTATCTGGATTTGCAAAAATAATTTTATACCAATGTGCAATTACTTTAGTAAATGCTGTACTATCTGCATATACAACAACTCTTTTTCCTGTTTCTGAACTCTTAGTAGCAAGAGTATTAAACATATTTACCACACTTGAATACTTTTTATCATCACCAATAACATCTGTAACTAAACTGCCATATGCAAGTAAGTCGCCATGTTCAGCCTTGATACTGTCAAGAGTATCTAAACCATTTGTTTGAGATATAACAACTCTATCAATGTTTGTATCAATAACATTATCAGTAGCAAGATAAATTTTGTTAAATAGGTGTAGCATTTCTAGCCTCTATGTAATCTTTGCCGTTTCCTCTTGCAATATCCCATGTCAGGAGAAACAGCGGGTTGTTTTCGTTTGCCCAATATTCAAAAAGGTTTTTACCTCTGAACATGTATTCGTTAAAATATTTAGTATAATAAGTTAAATTTTTATCGTCAACAGTTTTGTAAAATTCAAAAAATCTAGTGTTATTTAAAATACTAATGAAGTTTATACCTTCTAATTCATCTGTATCATCTTTAGGGTGGTTTTCTACATAATCTTTAAATGCATCTTCGCCAACAATGTACATGTTATATAAAGATAAACTTTCTAGTTTCTTTGTCCATACTTGAACTATCTCTAAATTTTCAGAAACAAATTTTGATGCTTCGGTATCATAACTATTTTTATTAATAGTTTTAAACTGAAACAAAATGTCAATTGCTCTATCTTCAAGTGCTTTACATTTTACAATAGATGATGAATGAAAATAATCTTTCATTAAATCGTTATCTATATTTTTTAAGTCACATGGTAAATCTAAGTTGCTTAAATAAGTTAATAATTTTTCACCTTTTAAATCTGATTTTTTATAATCTATTAAAAAAGATATATCTTTATCGGTAAAATGTTTTTTTAAATCATCAATAGCAATAGGCGCTTTTGTTTCAATAATCATCTTCTTCCTCTACTTCCATGACAAGAACTATGACAACTTGCATGACAAACATTAATCTGGTCTGTAACAGCACTATTTCTAACAGCAACATAAGCATCTTTAATTCTGTTTAGATAAGTCTCTAAATTGGTGTCACTAATTACATCACCACTTAGAACACCTGTAGCTGAAACACTATTCATAGCAGTGGACACTCTGTTACCTGTATCTAAATGAGCTTTTGCTGTATTGTCAAAAACTGTACCAGCAGTTGGTCTTGTTCCAGTATTTCCACCAGGACCTGTAACAAATAAAATAGCTCTTTGATTTCTTAAATTTGTATAATTTGCAGCTTCAGCTTGTAATACAACTCTAATTGTAGATGCTGTAATTAAATCACCTGTAATACTATTTGCATTTATGCCTGATGAAACACCAGATGTTGTACCACCATATCTGGCGTTAGGCATTTCAGAAAATGGTTTATTATTTGTACCGTATGAAATACTTGCATTTGCCACATCACGAACAAGGTCGTCAAATCTATTAACGATTCCTGCTTTACTAATTGGGTCAGATATTGCCATGTTTTTGTGCCTTTAATAATTTCATTAAACTCTTTGGAGCACCACATATGTCGCCTTGCCATGCAAGTTGGTGACAATCACCACCACAATACATGAAAACGGGACACTCATAACATCTAGGATCCCTTGACCGCTCACATGCGATATTCTTAATTCTCTTTGGACTATTTATAAGACTTTTTATATCGTCATTTATATGACCAAACTGTTCTTCGGGAGCTGCATTAGGACAACCAGATAATGTACCGTCTGCGTTTATTGTGTAAAGTTTTTCTTCACAATCTCTACAAAATGTGCCACCTTTGAGAAAACCTGTTTCAAACTTGTTATATATTGTTTCCATAAATTCATTGTCAAACCAATGTCTTGCGTCATATTCTTCAATCTGTTCATGCATTTTTAAGAACCATTGGTCTTGTTCTAAGTTTGTAGGAAATATCTCTGGATGTAATAATGCGTTACCATTACCAGTCAACCTCTCTAGTGCCATTTCTTGTACACCTAAGTCTTTTACCCATTTTAACAACTCTATAGGTTCTATGTTGACTGTATCTTTTGTAACAGATATAAAAAGTTTTACCGTAACACCGGCATCAATCAAAGACCTAACATTTTTCTCCCATAATTTCTCTTGTTTCTCATTTTCAAATCTAATCTTAGGATCCCATGAGGTGCCCATACGATTGCCTAGAGGACCTTTTATAAAATCCCAATGTTCATCTTTCATTTTAAAAGTTAAATTAGATGTGATACCAAAAGAAGCGTTAGGCCATAAATCTTTAGTTTCTTCATAGAATATTCTCATGTGACTTACTGGTGCGAGGAAAGGTTCACCGCCATGAAATTCAAAATGCATTGTGTCTGTAGGATTATATGCTTCACCATGTAATCTTTTAACCCAATCTGCTGTCTTGTGTGGATTAAAATAGATTTTGGCACCATTTATACCATTAGTAAAACAATGCTTACAATTCAACTGACATGTTTCAGTTGTTTTTACATAAATCATTCTATTCATAAATTAAAATATCCAATACTCAGAGCCCATGTATCAGGTTCACTATCAACTTTGTGATATACACCTTCAGGAATATGAATACTATTACCAGATGTTACAGTGTAAACATTGCCAAGCATGTGTACCTTTTTTGTACCTTTTAAAACATGCAAACAAACATTAGTATCATCTTTGTGTTCTTTAAAAGAGAAACCACCCTTGTTATTTACAAACAAGTGGTTACTGTTAACTTTTCTAAAGCCTTCATCTATTAAATTTCTGTGATATGTTTTATCATCAAGGCCTTCAACCTTGATATTCGGGTAAGATTGCCAAACTTCAACCCATTTGCCAAAACTAATTAGGTCTTTTGCAAAATGGTCATTACCTTTTTCATCAATTATTTGAATTTGATAATCGGCATATCTGTCGTAACTTAAAACTTCACTTTTTAATTCATTAATCATAACTGTAATATTTATTACAGTCGGCCGACAACTACCTCAATGATACCTTCTTCGTGTGAATTGTAGTCTTCAAGTGCTTTACCAATTGCTTGACCTATCTGAGGATTTTGTGACGCCATTGCTACACCGTTACCAGCAGATATAAGTAAATCACCTTTTTTTATCTCACCTACAACTTTACAAGGTACTCTTCCTTGTAGAGCCAACGCAACTGAAATCTCATCTGATTTAATTAAATTTGCGTTCATAGCATAAGCAGGATTAGTAGAAATAACTCCTGCAACTCTTGTTGTTGCCGCTTCGGCAATTGTAACTTCTTTATTACCACCAAACATAACAACTGTACCAGGCACATATTCTTGGTCGGCTGTGTAATACTCGGCCAAGTCAGCGTAATTAGCTTGTGAAGCTGTTGTACTTAAAACATTCGTACTAGGATTATAAGTTAAATCTGCGTCTGTTTCAAGACCTTGGTTACCAGTTGCACCATCAGCAAATGTAATAAAAACTGTTTCGTTTGTGGCATCATTAGAAGTTAAAGAAACAAGTGATGCAACCGAAGCAGCACCTGTAATTGTATTTGCGTTTAGTGTATCAACTACTAAAGTATCAGAACCTAAATTCAATTTTGATGCTCTAATTGTCGCATCAGAAATATCTTCGTTTGCAATTGTACCATTAAGTATCATTGCACTTGTTACTGAACCTGTGTCACCAGTTGTAACTAAAGTACCTGTAACATCAGGAATTGTAACTGTTCTATCTGCTGTAGGATTAGTAGCAGTTAAAGAAGTTTCGAAATCGTCAGCTGAAGAACCTTCAAATACAATTGTTTCATTAATGTTTAATTGAGTACCAGTAATTGATGTACCAGTAATAGTGCCAGACGAAACTACTGAAGAAGCATTAATTGTAGCACCAGTAATATTACCTGTTGTTGTTAAGTTTTCATCTGCAAAAGAAATAGTACCAGTGCTGTCTGAAATAATACCACTTCGTAAATCTAGTGTAGTATCAACTACTATCTGATTTTGAAAAGTAGCAACACCATCAACATTTAAATCTGTAGTTACATTTAAATCATTAGGAATTGTAACATCATTTGGCAAACTAGCAGTCAATGTATCTGTAGCACTAACCGTTAAGTCAACTTGATTTGATGTACCTCTAAAGTTTAAAGTTTGACCAGCACCAACTTGTTGTCTTGATGATGAAGCGTCTTCAATAAAGATACCTAAGTTAGCAGAAACCTGAGCAGATAATTCATTAACAGCACCTATTACTGTTGATGCTGACAATGTACTATCAAGTGTAGCAATATCACCAAAATCCAGAGCGGCTAAGTTATTAAACTCCGTTCTAAAAGTTTCTAGTGTGTCTGTTGTTGCAATACTTCTAACTGCCATTTTTATTTACCAATTCCTTAATTAAACTTTTAATTTCATACATTTCAGTCTTTAAACTATTTATTTCTCTACATGCGTCTTTAATTTGGTCTGATTGCGATTGTCTGCTTCTAATTCTAGTCATGTAAATTTCATAATCGGTCTTATTTTTGTTTACAATAGCTCCACTTCTTGTGTCTCTAATTAAACTATCGTGACCTTCAACCTTTAAATAAGTAGCCATAGTCTTATACTGCTAATGCAATTCCTCTAAAATCTCTAATTCGTGGCGGATAAGAAGATATACTACCTTTCATAACAATTTTAATTTGAAAGGCTGTAAAGTCTGATAAACTATCTGCCGTGTATTTGTATTCTTTAAATGTAATATCATCTTCAGCCGGCGATACTGTATCATCTTCTTCACCATTATTATTAAAAGGTGTAAATGATAAATCATTAATATCGTCTGTAATTTCAGATGATGTTGTTCTAAAATAAACTTCTATTTCAGATGAAGACCTAACATTAGCTGTCAATCTAACATCTAAAGCTGTCGAAGCATTTTCAAGTGTAATAGGTCTAGTAATATAAATTGCACTAGAAGAACCACCTGAAGCATTAGTTTCTTCGACAAAATCTGGAGTATTAGAACTAGTTGGTGTATTCAATCTATTTTGAATAGTAAATAAACTAGCTCTTGCCAAATCAATAACAGGTGTTAATTTAGAATTAGTTGTAGATAAATTAACATTAGCTAAGAATGTTTTTTTGCCATTTAATGAGTTTTGATTTGTTTCATTAATTTGACTTGCAACCATTCTAGGTCCTGTAAAGTAAATATTATCATTAGGCACAACTGAAACTGCTGATGATACACTTTGTAAATTGAATTCACTTTCACCACCATGAATTGAACGACCAGATGTTGTTCTAATATTTGTAGTAATGTTTGTGCCAGGAACTTCCATAGTTTGTAAAGTTAAGACAGCCACATCAAACAATTTATTTTCAGTTGCTGTAACAGTGGTGCCACCTACATCTCCTGATGCCGTAGCAGTTGTACTATCTGATACTGTTAAGTCGTAACTATCAAGTGTTATATTTGAAAGTGTTGTATATGTTCCGTTTATAGAAGCACCAGTTAATCCGTTATAAGATGTTGAAGCATCTAAACCTGCAATCGTTACATTGTTATTTGTGCCATGCATACCGTGTGCTTTATGGAAAACTCTAAATGTTCCAGAACCACTTGTTGTTCTAATAGGATTTTGTTTTAATGTTTTAACAGGTAAACTATCGTTTGCTAAAGTTAATGTACCTGTAACATTAGAGAAATCACATCTCTTAATTTTAAATTTTAAGTCTTCGTTTTGGTCAGCAGTCCAAGTAGAACCGTTTTGTGATTTAAATAAAACACCAGCATATGGTTGTTGAGAGATTGTTCTATCAGAACCTAATTGTGTTTCACCTAATCTACTTGCATATACAGTATATGAATCCGAGTTTGCTAATAATACAATACAGTATTCAGTATTTTCTTGAATATAAACAGGACTTGCAAAGGTGAAAGTAGTAGCTGTAGTACCATCTTCACTTAAATTAACACTACCTGGATTTATAACTGTTTCAGAGAATGGTAATATTTTATTACCAGGATAACCATTTACAACTTCTCTAATCTGTAAAGTTACAGGAATATTTTGGTCTTTTGAAGCAAAGAATACATCAACAGATGATAAGAAAACACCACCCTCTTCGTCTGTCAAGAATGTTTGCGCTAATGGGTCAACCCAACCAACTGTTCTTGTTGCATCTCTAGTAGCTGTTCTAGTGATACTTCTATTTTCATTTGTACTTTGTCTTACAAGTGCTGGCTCTCTAGTTGAAATAATTGTATTTTGTACTGTTTCTAAAATACCTCTAGCTAGGTAATCTGCTTCAGCTGAAGTCTCAATATCACTACTACTTGCATTTGTAGATGAACTTGTAAGTCTGAATAATCTTTGACCTGTTCGCCATCTTGGATTTGAATCCACAGTAGGGTCAGGAATACTAAATGTTCCTGAAACTGAACCATTTGCGTCTGTTACTAAGTTACCACCTTGAGCACCACCAGATGGTGTTACATAAGCAGATATATCTATGTTATCAAAGAATGGGAAAACTCTAGTATTTGGTTTCATTCTATTAGCAGTAAACTCTACATCTCTGCTTCTAATAAAAGGAACAAATGCAACAGATACAATTCTGTCACCTATTGAGTTTCTAACCGTTTGAGGTACGATTGTTTGTCTAATACCTGTTCTTGTTTGTTGAACTTGTTGAGTAGATGTAATCTCTGTTCTTCTAAAAACTCTACGACCACTTCTCTGGTTACCACTAGTATCTCTTGTAGCAATATCAACAGGACGACCTGCCCAATTGTCTTGCCATTCATTCCAAATTGTACCAATTTCAAAACCATTCAATGCACTATTGCCTAAGTTTGAAACTAAAGTATCAAAACCACCAACATTATTTACCACCAATTCTGGTGCTCTCTCTGTTTCTTTCCACTCATCACCTGGAGGATTAAGTGTTACTGCACCAGAGAATGTGATAACATCAAATGGGTTGACATTAAGAGTTTTACTAGCAAAAGGTTGGTCAATTAAAGTTACCTCTGAGTAAGGTAATGTAATCAAATCTCCTGTTTTTTGATAGTTAGCCGCTGTTCTATCAGCTGCTAAAATTGCTGTGCCGTCATCATCTGCTTCGATTAATTTAACTGCATCTTCGGTATATAATGGACGCAATTCGCCTTTTGCCATATCAATAGCACATTTATAATCTGTATTACCTACATTACCAATATTATGGCCTGTAAAGTTATCTACAATAAATCCGTTTTTAAATCTATCAAAACCACTACTGTCTTGAATTTGTAAGTTTTGTGCTTGAGTTTCTAATAAAGATAACTGAGTGTAATATTCTAAGTTTTCAATTCTGTCTTGAAGTTTACCAATGTCTCTCATTGTAAATCTTCTATTATCAATTTTCTTAATTGTTACATCTTCAGTTGATAGTGTGTAAGCAGGAATTTCAAGTGTGTATAAGTGTAATGCGCCTGCTAAGTTTCCTGGAACTTGAGGTACTAAAGCAGCTGCACCAGATAAAATCTTAAAGTTACCTTCTTTATCTAAGAATATTTTATCAATTCTATCTAAGTAATATTCAAAATCTGATTTAACATTTGTACCAAATTTTACCACATCAACTTTTGAGAAGTTGTTGCCTGAATACGCTCTTAATGATTGTCCAGCTCTTGCGTCTGTAGTATCACCATCATATATACCAGTTTCATCATCAACTCTAGGTCTAAAGTCTAAACAATCTCTTAAATCAAATTCAACACCTGTTGTATCTGAGGTATAAGTTGGTACTTGTTCATAGTCAATACCACCATCTGTGTAACTATCAATATCAAAATAATCACCAGCATCATGTGAGAAGAAATCAAAGTCAATTAATAATCTACCTGTAGGCACCACTGCACCATTTTTTAATTTAATTCTACCAATGTCATAGAAGTTATCTCTTTGACCTGTATCTAATGTAAATCTATCTGTAATATTTGTACTTGAAGTTGTAGCAGCAGTTGAAAAATCTGTTGCCATGTAAACTGCATTTAGAGTTGTAACATCTGCTTTGCCTAGAGATATAACACCGTTTTGAATAACAGTTTGATTACTAATATTTACAGTTTGATTTGAATTTAAAGTTTTTGTTTTAGAACCTGCTACTGAACGGTCAAGTGTTGCTACAATTTTTATCGTAGCATTTGCATATGCACTACCAAAGTCTAATGTTAAAGTTAATCCATCTGGCGTTCCACCTGTTGTGAAAATAGGGTCACCATCTCCGTTATTGCCAGTCAAACTTAAAATATCACCTACTGTACCAGAACCAGAACCTGCACTAGTTACAGATATTGTGTAATCACCTTCTAAAAGAGAAACAAATGTTTCATCTGTACCGGCTGTTAGTGTCACAGCACCTGAAGATAATGTTTTTACAAACTGTCTTCTAACTGAAAAACTTGTGTCTGTAGCATTTGAATTACTAGCAGTTTTTAAAGTCTTAACTTTTTGATAAGGCAAAGTAAATATTGAAGTGTTTTTATTAGATTGATTTAATTTTGTTCTTAATCTATTACACGCAACAGCAGTTGATACATCTGAACCACCAACAACAGCAGTTAATTGTAATGATGTATTTGAAGTAATTGCTTCAACTGTTCTTTCAATTGTTGAGCCTGCATCTGTCGTAAATGATATTAAATCACCTACTTTTAATTCTGATTGAAATAATGTTCCTGAACCTGAGATTACACTTGCACCATTAGCAACTGTAATTGTACCAGTTATTTGTGCTACTGCACCGTATGTGCTTGTTAAATCTGTATCGGATGTATGTGTTGGCGAACCTGCCTGACAAATAGATTTTACTGCTGAAAAGTCGTGAGAAGTGACACCTTTGAAACCAACCACCTCTGACTGGATATTAGCAGTATTAGTTGATGTTTGACCAGTGATTGTTTCACCGTTTTGGAAAGTACCTGTAACACCTGCAATAACAACAACACCGTGTAAGGCATTGCCTGATGAAGTATAAGAAGTAAAGTTTGTAGCTGTTGTGCCGTCTGCTTCATATAACTCAAAACCTGTAGGTGTTGGATTTCTAACTGTAAATACATCACTAGTTGTAACAGCCGTTGAATTATTTTGTGCTGAAATGGCACTAAATGTAATTTGTTGACCTTCTTTAAAATTGTGTGATGATACTGTAGCAACACCTGGACTTGCAACTGATATTGCCGATACGGCTGTTGCTTCAGTAGTTGATATGTTTTGAACATAACCTCTAGCACTTGAAGTACCACCAGTTACTCTTTCACCAGCAGTGAATGTGGTATTTGAAGTGATATTAAGATGAGTAAACATCTCAATATCGAAAAGAAAGTTTTTGTAAATTGCATCTTGTAAAGAACCACTAGAAAATACAAAATTAGAAGCTGCACCTGCTAGATAATGAAAACCTTTTGATTTTGCACGACCAATTTCTGAAACAGTTGAAGCAGAATTGGTTACAACTGTACCTCTTGAAGCTGTTTTTACATCAAATAATTGTAATGATTTGAAAGCCTCTGTAATACCACCATCATCTTCATTGACATCTGGCATATTAAATATTTTCTTAACATGAACAAAGTTACCTATATCAAATCTTGTGTTAAAGTTATTTTCTGTATCAAACTCTCTTGCTTTATCAATATTTACAAAAGTAGTACCGATAGTTTCTATTTCATAACCTTTTACATATGCTTTACCTGGAGCTAAACCAGCAGACATTAAATTTTCTTGACCGCCTTCAGCTAATGTAAAAATACCTCTATTGTCACCGTCAATAATGTGTTCTCTTAAATCTAAATCAAAGTTTCTAACAACATAATCACCACTTTCATCAAATGTTCTTCTTGCTAAAGTATCTTCTAAGATTGCATATTCTGTTGTTCTAACTTGGTTCTGTAAAATACCATTTGATAATCTTAATAATTCTACAAAGTTTGCATCATCAACAGCCGTTAATGATTTTTTAGTTAAAGTTAAATCAATCTTAAATCTATCAGCACCAGGAGCATTAACATTTGAACTACCTTGTGCGCCATCTAATAAACTATCGTCATCTGTTGATTGAATAAATGTTTCTGATATTGAAAGACCAACTCTGAATGATGGTGTGTTTGTGTATTTGTCAAGTATAATTGTTTGTGTAGATACTTGAACCATAAAACCATTGATATAATAAACACCTTCTCTGACTTGAGCCGCCGAACCTGTGGCTGTAGAACTTACAACAGCAGTTATTCCACCAGTAACAACTGTATCTGTTGCTTCATCATACTCTTCGATACTTTCACCATCTGAAAAAACCTGAGCGCTATTATCAGTACCAGCCTTAATATATTTTACATATAAAGTATTAGGGTCTGTGCCGTCTGAAACAACAGTGTTTACAACTGTAGCTATGACACCAGATGTTGAACCTTTAAAAACTTTACCAAGATAATCTGTTAGTGTAGAAGATGATGAACTTGTTAATTTTGCAGCTGTGTAATTTAAGTCGAAAGAAATTTCACCAGGAATGACCATTGTTCCTTTTTCAAAGAAATGGTCAGACAGCCTTTCAATCTGGTTTTGCTGTATCGTTTGTGATTGTGTTAATTCTCTCGCTTGAACTGCAAAAGCTGGTCTAAAAAGAATTCTATGAAACTTTTTACCTTCAGCATAATCATCATAATAAGGCGAGAGGTTAAAGTCTGTTGGACTTGGCATTTATTTCCCTCTTAAAATTCAATAATCAATTTAATGTTTTCTGTTTGGTCAGCCGCTCTTACGATTGGCGCTCTGTTTTCAATATATAAAATATCACCAGAGTCCTCATCTAATTCTGAAGTTGAATAACCACTAACAAAAACTACATCATTTACAGTAGCTGATACTGAAGTATCAGGAGTTGCTGTAGCAGATGAACTTATACCTGATACAACATTTGCACCACTGAATGGTTTTTCATCACCATTCGAATCCACACCAGCGTCATTGAAACCTGTTTGAATATAATATAAAATTCTGTTTGTAGCGTCCCATTCTACAACTTTACCAGTTGCACCTGTAGAAGCTTGATTAATTTCTTCGTCAGCAGTAAATGTTCCTGGTGTAGGTGAAGCAGCCATTCTAATTGCTTTTGTACATCTTAGTGTAGTAGCTGTTGCAGCTGAACCACCAGATTTAGGGTCTCTAATTAAAGCAATTCTTCTAAAGTCGTTAACTGCTGTGTAGTCACCTGTGTTTGCACTTTCAGTGCCTTCTAATGACTGATTTAACATTACAAAAAATCCACCTAATTCTTGTACTGCATCAAAACCATGACCACCTTCTGGTGGAATAATTACATCCAATTCTGTACCAGTTAATGAACCACCACCGTTTGCGTTAATATCTGCAAGAGTAATGTAACCATATGTGTAACCTTGACCAGCAGTTGTAACTGTAACGGCTGTTACTGCACCAGATGTTATGGTCACTGAAACAGCAGCTGCAACTGTACCGTCACCTCTTACAGGAATACCTGTGTGTGTTCCGTCTGTTCCACCTGTACCAGCAGCCTTAATGAATACAGTGTCTAACGCACCGTTTACGGCATCTCCACTAACTGTACTATTAGTAGAAACTGCCATGAAATCTGTTGAAAGGAAGTTTGATTGTTGAGCAGCAGTTAAAGTGTACATAAATTTCCATCTATAACCATCTGAAGTGGTAATAATTGAAGTACCTACTCCAGCAGGTTCATTTAACGATTGAGCGCCACCATTATTTGAAATACACTTGTAAACATTATTATCTGAGGTTCTTACATAGAAAGTTGCATCATATAGACTTGTAGCACCACTATCTGAAGTTTGTTGAGTTGTGCCTCCTGTAATTCTATTACCATAATCATGTCTATACTGGTCATAAACTGTGCCTGAAGTCCAGTTTCTTCTAGGAATCACAAATTGAATATCTGAAGCGCCAATCTTTTTAGCTGCAAGTAAATCATCATAAACTCTAGTTTCGTCTAAATGACTATCTGCTGGAGTTAATGGATTTGAATCCGTGCCTTGATTATCAGTACGACCATCTGGTCTTGTTAAAGTACCATATGCTTGTGGTCTACCTATTGCAAGGTAATATGTATTACCAGCTGTTTCAGAAAAAGATTCCTGAAATTGCTGAGAGTTGTGAATTCTAAATTTGTTCGTTATAATTGCTGGCATAGTTTTTCTCTATATCTTCCTTCTCAATATTTATACAAGTTTTTCATATCTCATTAAATTGATGTTACATCCTTAATAGTAATAGTGCCTGCCATTGAAGAATGATATTGACAAGCATAATAGTAATTACCACTGATTGATGCTGGTACTTTCCAATATAATATACCAGTCTCTTTTAATAATGCACTTGCACCAGTTGATATTGTACCATCATCTGCGATATGTGTCATTCCTGTATGATAAGCATTTCCTGATGAATAAGCACCAGATACAGTTTGAATATGGAAAGGGTGGTTAGTAACTGCTAAATTAAATGCATATGTATGACCACCTATTAAGTAAATTGTAGGGTTGGCACCTGAGTAATGACTGTCAAAAAGATAATTACCTGAACCGTTATGTGTTACGGCGATTTCAGCAGCTGATGGTATTGGTAGTGGTACGGCCTCAAATCTTGCGTTACCAGAATTCCACTTTAACATATAGTTGTCTGCGATACCAGTTGTAAACACACCTGAGATTTGAGTAATTGTTGTATTCTCATCAAGTAGTTTTACCCAACCACCTGTGTCTGCAACATAAGCTCTATTTTCTGTGGTGTTGTAAGCAAACATACCCTCATATGTGTTAGGGTCAACAGCTGTAGCAAGAGCAGCTGCGTCAGCGGCTGCAAAGTTAAATCTTAATTTATTTCCTGAACCAGTCGTATCAACTGTACCTGTGCCTGATAAACTTGATGAACCTGTAATATTGAAGTTTGATGCTGAAGCTGCTGTAGCTCCTAATGAAACTGAAGTTGCACCTAATGTAACTGTTGAGTTTGCTAAATTAGCATTTGTAATTCCAGCAGAACCAGATAAATTTGAATTTGCCAAATTTGTAATGGTGTTATCAGGTCCGTTTATAGTTTTATTAGTTAATGTCTGTGAACCTGTTAATGTTGCAACTGTACTATCAATATTAAATGTTACTTGGTTTGAACCTACAACTGAAGTGATTCCTGTTCCGCCTGTTACAACTAAAGTTTCACCAAGAGATACGGTATCTGTAGTTGAACTATCATCTCTTAAAGTTATAGAGGGGAAAGTATTGCCACTTCCTGTTAAATCTTTATTTACTAATGCTTGTGTGTCTGACAATGTTGCAACTGAATTGTCAATAGCAAAGGTAACAGCATTTGAACCTAATGTTGATGTTATTCCAGAACCACCCGTAAATCTAAAATTTTCTCCTAGAGATACAGCATCTGTTGTCGAACTATCATCAATCATTGTAATGCTTGAATTAGCTAAATTGGCATTTGTAATTCCAGCAGAACCAGATAAGTTTGAATTAGCTAAGTTTGTGATTGTATTATCTGGACCATTAATAGTTTTATTTGTAAGTGTAACACTGTTAGTTAGTGCTACGAAATCGTCATCTGATAATGCACTATTGAATTGAGTGGTTGTACCTGTTAAAGTAATCTCACCTAAAGCAATTGTTAATGTGTTTGCATTTGAATTGATAGTTTTGTTTGAAAGAGTTGCCGTACTAATATCAGAAATAATAGTACCAGAAATTAGTGTAGAACCGTCACCGATTGCGTTATAAATTTCATTAAAATTGTCGTTTACCTTACCGGCACCAACACGAATAGTATCACCAGTACCATCGTTAGCTATCGTACCTCTATCAATTAGTTGTTTTGGCATCTTCTTTCCTTTTATAAACCTTTACAATTGCACCTGGCTTTGGTGGGTAAGTAAACTGCCATCTATTGTTTTCAATAGTGTAGTCTTTACTTTCTTGTTGTACTTCACCATCCACAGTAATAATTATATCATTACTATTTATATCAGTTTTCATTACGCCTCGTCAAATGTATTGTTTGTTGTGCTATATCTTATTACATTGTTGTCGTATGATGAACCAGCAGCACCTGAACCAGCAGATGTAATCTCTGACGGAAATGTAAAGTTTGTTTTCATCTTTCTTGCATCTTCATTTGATATCATTCTAAAGACTGCTGGTGTACCATCAAAAACTGTACCTGTTCCTATAATTCTTATATCACTAAGCACATCAAAAGTTATGCCTGAAGGATTTGACCTATCACCACCTTTAAATGCTGTATTGTGATATTTATTAATTGAATTATAAGTTGGTCCTGCATATGCAAACCCTCTAGTTATATTTCTAAATCCGTTAATGTCACTTCTTCTAACTCTACTTACTAAACTAGGTACTCTATGTGTCAAAGTTAATGTTGCATCTCTAGTGTTTTTAGATGGTCTATTTGCTATACCATTGTGTGCTTCAAGATTGTTAGGTCTTAGTGTTGTACCATCACTATCTGTACCAAGTTTTCTTCTAAAGTTAACTGCAAAGATTGTTGTAAGAACACCAAGTAATGGACTTTCTGCGACACCTGAAATATCTCCGACAACTGGTGCTCTGGTTCTAAGATTTAATCTATTTGTAATTGCAACTTCACCTGAAAAATAGAAACCTGCTGTATGCATGGTTTTTTCAAAACTATTTCTCCATGTATTAATGGAATCACCAACTTTAATTACATATGAGAAATCTTGATAGTATAAACTATCTTGTACTTTCATTGTTGTTTCAGAAAGTTTGCCATCTTCATTTAAAAAAGCACCATCTGTATCAGCAACAGACACGACATCAACTGTAGCAGAAGCGTGGTCAGTTACATGTAATGTACCTTGAGCGAGAGTAGAACTACCTCTAATTAATTCGCCTACCTGAGGTCCGCCTGTGACAGCATCTAATCTTAATAAACCTCTAGTAGCATCATAACTATTAACTTCAGCTGTAAATCCTGAAGACAAACCGGTAACAGTTTCGCCTGTGCTAAAAGAACCTGTAACATTAGTTACAATACTATTGTTAATAAATTCTATAGCAGGCGGTGTTGGTGATAATTCATGTTGAATACCATGTTCAACTGTTTTAATTGTTAAAATTCTACCTACTTCAGTACCAAAACTTTTTAATATAAAATCTTTACCTGAAGATGTTGATGTGCCGTCTGGTCTTGTAAATCCTAAAGTTGGTAATGTTTTGTAACCTTGACCACCACTAATTAAGAAAATATCAGTAATGTCACCGATACCTGTATTTCTTTCTTGAACAATTTTGTCACCTGAATATTGGTCGCCTTCAGTTGTTGCATCTTCTAAAACTATATGGTCATCTTCATTGGTGTTAGCACCTAAATTTCTTACCATCTGATAAATGGAATCTCTATCAGCTATATTTGTTTCGTCTAGGCCTTCTCTATTAATACCAACACCTTCTCTACCAAAATCATCTCTTAATCTAAAAGTAAATGTAGAGGAATCAGATGCTGTATATGTTACTGTTTCGCCTTTTTGAAATAGATTTGCATTTGTATATGTGATATACAAAACTGTAGGGTTAAAGTCTCTACATCTTTCATCAATTATACCGTCTGCTGAATTGGCATCACCAGCGCCATCATTATTACTAAGAGAACCATCTGCTAAAGGTGTGCCATGAATGTTAAAACGAATAGTAGCAGTAGCACCTGAAGTTTGACCTACAATTGAAATAGCTTGAGTTGATGAATTATTTTGAGCACCTATAATATCTGCCATGGTTTTTGAACCAGAGAAAGAATTAGGTTCAACTGATATAACCGGACCTGCTAGATATTTTGTTAATGCATTTGTTGATGTTGGTGTTTCAGGAAATAATGTATCACCACTTTCTAAACCTGTTTCAGGTGAAAAACCTCCATTAACAACTTGAACAAAAGCACTTGCGCCTACACCACCAGTTTCATCATTTGTAAACACAATATCGTCACCTATTTCAAAGTCAAAACCTCCGTCATCAATAATAATTTCTGTTAAAGGACCACCACCTAAATCTCCGACCTGGAATGAAGCACCTTGACCTCCGCCAGTTAGTGAGATTGAAGCATTAGCATCATACAAAGCACCATCATTCGAAATATTTTTTGTACCAGGTATACCTGTAACAACTGTTTTGATAAAAATATCATTTAAATCTGATTCCGTACCTTGTACAGTTTCACCAATTTGAAATGTGCCTTCAACACTATCTTTATTAATTACAAATTCAGTTACTTCATTTGCACCAAAGTTAAATCTAAAAACATTTTCTACAATAGCTGTCGCTTCTGAAGTTTCACCAGTAATTGTTCTACCTATAAGTTTTGATGTATCGCCTACGACATCAATACCTCTCATTATTTTTCTTGTGGCAAATTGGCCGTCAGAAATTCTTAAAATGTTTTCTCTAGGGTAAATTGTTTCTGCTTGGTCGCCAAATAACAAGTTAAAAAATATTCTATTACCTTCAGCAGTACCTTTTAACTGATAAAGTGATTTAATATTTTTAATTAAGTTTCTCTTATCAACGCCTGTTGCTAATTGTTCTGGTAAAGTTGATAAAAATTCATTTCTAAACTGAGCTAAAAACTTTTCAATTGTTTTATCAGGATCCTTATAATTAACTAACTCTGAAATATTTTGAATAGGATTAGGTTTATAGTTTGATATTGTGGCAGTAGCACCTGATAAACTGCCTGTGATAGTTTCACCAACAATAAGTTTATTTTGTGAAGATACAAATATCCTACTGTTACCTAAATCTTCAGCTACAATAACTGCCGTAGCTTTTGAAGTGTTACCTGTAACTGTTTCACCATTAGTAAATTTACCTACTGAAGCGTCTTCGGTAAGAACTTTATCGCCAGCATCTAATTGTGTTCTTGTAGAACCTAAACGACCAGCATCTAATATTAATAAATTTACCTGGTTTGTTTCAGTTTCTAATAAAATACCATCTGTGTCATTAACATCTATTAATGATACTTCAGCGGATTCTAATAATTGATAGTATAATTTTAGAAAAGTGACAAATTTAGGATGCTGTTCAACTACAAATTCAGGTAGTTGAGCAGTTAATTGATTTGAGATTTTGTCATTAAATTTTGCCATTGTTCATTAATAACTCGTAGCTGTTGTGTAACCTACACCTGCATCATTGCCGCCACCGACAAAGTTATCTTGTTCAACCAAGAAACTAGAATTTGACACATCAATTTCTACAACAGTATTTCTTACAGGAATAATGTCGTTTGAATTAGGTATAACTGTTAACTCTATAACAGTTGATGAAGAACCTCGAATATTAGAAATTGATGTTACATTTAAAGAGTTGAGAGATATTTGACCAGTTGCATAATTAATTGTACCTTGTGTATTATTAGCATAAGTTTTTATACCACTATCATCTAAGAAATATCTTCTAACATTACCTGCGCCATCATCATCTAAAAACATTTCATTTGTGTTACCACTTACTTTAAATCCTGTAGATGCTAAAATACCACCCATATCGGAGTTATGACCTGAATGAGGATTATAAAATGCATTTCTAAAATATACATCATATCTAGCTGAAGTATTTAAGGTTGGTGTAAATGGTTTTCTAATTTTTATTGTAGTAATATTTGACACCACACTATCATCCACATTATCAATAATGCCTACTACTTTAGAATATCTGAATACGCCATCAAATTTTTGTAAAGTTGATGAATTGTAATTTGTAATCGCTGTCACTACATTTGATTTTAATGTATCTGCCGTCTTTACAGTTTTTTTACTGTCATATCTAATATTTGAATTTAATATAACTGAAGTCGTTTCAGCATCAACAATTTCAGGTCTTACTGAAGCAACATTGTATTTTTTTAATTGTGCTATAATATCATTTTTTGTAGCTTGAGTTAAAGTAGAACCTGAACCTGCCTTAATAGAAATTTTTACCACACCATAAACAGGAGTTTCATCATCTTCACCACCCCAAGCACTTACAGATATAGCATTAGGATAAAGTTGTTTTACAAAAGTCTCGTAATCAGTTGTTGTGACCGCTCTGTTCTGAGTTGCGTAAGAAAGTGGAGCATTGAACTTTATACTCTCGTTTGTTTCTGCTTCAGCACCACCTTGTGAATTAGAATTTGTAGTTATTGTTACATCTGTAAAACCACCAATATTACCAGAAAGTGAAAATGAACTTGCACCGTTGGACTCAGTTGTATTTGTTACAACATATTCTAGTATAACAATATTACCATCATCTAATTTAGCACCTGTTACACCATCACCAAAATAAACTTGAAATCTGCCATCATCTGTTTCTTGTAAAAAGAAAGTTTTAGATGAACTTGAAACATTTGCTAATGTAGTAGCAAAAGTATAAGTTGATAAAGTTGTATCTGTAGCTGAATTTTGTACAGATACTTTTAGAGTTGATGTATCTGCTCTGTCACTAGGTATAATAAACTTTTGGTCGGGGTCATTTACATCTACAGTGTATTTAAAAGTTACTAGTGTGCCTTCATATAAAGTTACATTTGAAAATCTATAAACACCACTTGACGGTGTAATTGTAATATCACCATTAGTTACATATTGATATTGAACATCATCAACTGTTGTAGAAAAAATTGTACCTTTGTTCATTGTCAAAGAAGTACCTGACGCATTGTTTACAACAATATCAATATCTGCTCTTGGTGCTCTTACTGAAGTAGGTGTATAACCCACCATTTTAGCTAATGATACAATATTATTTCTGATATCAGCACTGTCAAGATAGATTTCATTTGTTGACATATTTGCCAAATAAGCTAAGTAGTGTGTGTTGTAAGATAGAACATCAATTAAAATAGAAAGACCAGAACCTTCAAAGTTATAGTCTTGAAACTCTGCTTGACTTTGTAGAAATGTTTTTAGATTTGTTTTAATTTGGTCAAAATCTAAATCTGAAATATTTAACTTATGATTAGCCATCTTATCTTAACCTTTGTAAAAATGTCGTAACTTGAATAGGGTCTGGCACACCTTGAACATAAAAATAAATGTCAACTACTAATCTATGTCCATCTTGGTCATCATCAACTGCGACTTGTTCAAGTGTAATTCTTGGTTCATAGTTTGTTAATACTTCTTCTATCTTTCTTCTTAAAAAGATACCGGTCATTGGTGTAAAATTTTCAAATAACAACTCTCTCACACCACAACCTAATTCTGGATGAAAAGGTCTTT
>MDSZ01155729.1_pt1 | contig 29430 bp, 55 predicted proteins | sample 811201 | NCBI WGS metagenome assembly MDSZ01 (sample SAMN05326647, study PRJNA326480) | marine metagenome | isolation source: seawater | place: Indian Ocean: North | collected 2010 | reverse complement strand
ACCAGATTGACCAGATTGAGCAGCAGATGTTCCATCGCCTCCTTGGGGCCTAAGAAGGGCTCTTAGTGCAAGTGTTCTTTCCAGGTTTGGATTATTTCTTTTATCTACATTAAAAGCCCGCAACACAAGAGGTCTTCCTGTCTGCTGATCCCCTACTAATATAGCCGCAGTTTCTGAGCTAACCCTTCCTGTGGCATCTGCTGAACGTCCAAGCGGTTCTGCCAAACTTCTTCTTCCGGGGTATCCCCGAGCCTGTTCTGCGGAGAGAGGCATAATAAGATAGGCTTGTAATATCTGATTGGAAACCTGTGTTTGAGGCGGCTCTTCAGGAGTGGCTTGTCTTTGGGTATTTACCTGATTAATAGCCTCGCCCCAAGTGGCAGGCATATCCGTATTGCTCCAGCCCTTTTGCCCAACAAAGGCTAAATACGTAGCCTTTGTATTATCTCCAAATGCCCCATCAACATCATCTCCGGTTATTCCAATTGCCCTCTGCAAAGCCCTAACATCATCAGCAGGAACTCCTCTATAATACTGAGTATAACCGCCGTCCGTCGATGGCCCTACTGCCGTACTAGAATACTGTTGATTAACAGTTAGAGCGGGTGCTGATCCAGCATCAGAAGCGGGTGCTGTTCCAGCATCAGAAGCGGGTGCTGATCCAGCATCAGAAGCGGGTGCTGATGGACTAGAGTGCCAGTATCTCTGATTGTCGGGTATTCCCTCATGATCATATACGGCTGAAGTACGAGTATCAGAAAAAAAACCTGATGGAGTTTTTCTCCAAGAGAAAAAGGCTCCCCCGCGATTACCTCCCGTTGGCCCCATATGTATGAAGCCTCCACTAGCGCCCGAACTAACTGCGGAAGCCCACCCTTCAACTGTAGCTTTATCATAATCCGTATAGCCACTAATAGAAGTCAGAGTGTTCGCGCATGTAACGTCGCTTGCTGGGCTTTCAGATTGTCCTGACTCATAACCCGTACACTCCCCTGGAGTCATTTTTTGGTACATAACCTTACCATCGTTTGCTGCTCCTTCTGCGCTGATATAAATATAATGAAGAGCTCCTTCTGCGTCCTGTGCGAACCAGTAATGACCTCTGTAGTTATCTTTGTCATCATTTTCTGGAAAGTCCCTTCTGACGTTAGCAATCTTAAGGATTTGATCGGCCTGCTTATTATGCCCAAATGACCTTAGTGCTTTTGATAATTTTAATAATTCTTTTATTTCGGTACTCATTTTTGTTAAAACCCTCTTGTTGCTTGCCGATTTATCTATGTTCTTGAATCCCAATAAATCGAAGAAATTTAAACTTTCATTATCTCTCTCATTATTAATAGGTTCTCCGCACGACTTTCTTTCTATGTTTGGACCCGGCTTATCTTCTTCGACATCTATGACAGATGGGCCTCCAAATCCCGTATGAAACGAAACCTCTCGGTTCTCCTCACTATGCTCAGACTGACCGGCTATAGCGCCCTCATTTCCGGGTACTGCCGAAATCTGCATACCAAATGCTTTCTTATGCAATAACTTAATAGTATCTTTCCTTGTGATGTTTTCACCTGCCTCATTAAAACGAGGTGAAGCACTGGGCTGGCTTCCAAGCGGAATATCTCCAAGCCCCAGTGCTTCTTTTCTCAATCTATGCTTATTAAATTTAGATGTAATATTTTTGCCCTGCTCGTCCACTTCGTCCTCCACTTCATCAGGTGAGTCCATAGTCCTCTGTGTGTTTGGATTTTTACGCTTAAGAACCGGGCCATCTTCGTAATCTGTTAGAAACAAAGATATTGGAGCGTCGGGCGGTAAACCCTTCACTCTATTATCGCCTTACGTTTCCAGGAACGCCTGAGCTAAAAGCCATAGACAACATCTGCATCTTGTCTTCTATACTAGCTGTCTTAAGAAGATTCTCTGGCTTCATGCTTGCCAAAGTTGCATTTGCCATATCAAGTGCAGCCTGTGGTGTCTCTGGAAGAGTAACGCCTCCCATTTTAGTTTCCCATGCGAGCATAGAGTTTCTTCCAAACTGGCCGTCTACTGCCGTTCCTAACTTTTCTTGTAAGTCTCTAATAATGTACCTATCTGCCAAGCTTATGCCAGCCTCTTGCGGCCAATACTCAGTTCCCCAGCTTCTTTCAACTGAAGGTGCTGCTGTAGCGCCTGTTCTTGCGGCTTCTGATGCATCAATAGCGGATTGAGTATTAGCATCTGCCTGAGCAAGAGTATCAACATCACCCTGCTCTCTAGAAGCCCTCTCTCGGATCGCCTGTGCTGCCCTTTGACCAGAGGTATTTGGAACGCTGGATATAAAATCTTCTTTCATAGCATCATACCCTGCTTGTCCGGCATCGTATAGTCTTTGACCAGAGACAAGTGCTGGAGCTGCAACTCCAGTTGCCAAGCCCGAAACTAAATCATGAGCACCTTGTCCAAAGTCGCCCATATCACGCGCATCAGTGCTGTGTCTTACGTCTTTACGCTGCTGTCTTGCGTACATTTCTTCATCAGTCAAAGGGTTAACTCCAAGACCCTCACTTGCAAACATTGCTGCATCTTCTACGAAGCTTTGTGCATGCTCGGATACTGGCTCGACAACATAGTCATCAACTACGTCCAAGACAGCACCACCCATGTTTGCAAGACCGCTCCCTGCCTGGGATAAAGAGTCACCCACAGTGCTCACCACATCGCCACCATAACTCTTTGCAGCGTCCCACGCATCACCCCAAAAGGCCTGCTTTGTAAGCACCGCATCAACTCTATCTGCAAGATCTCTGTGACCAATATGATCGAGATGATTCGCGAGTCTAACTAAATCTCTCTTTATTAATTCTGTTTTTGTCATTTCGTTTCTCCTAATAACAATATTACGTTTTTTATATAATAAGCATTGATCACTAAAGATCACTAAAAAAAATTATATTAGTAGTATTTAAATTTGTAAATTTCTAAATGTTTTTCAATATTTCGTCTATCTCATCTGCCAACTTATTATGACCCATAGAGTCTAAACGATCTGCTAACTTACATAGATCTTTAACCATGCACTTATCTATTGTTTTAATAGTAGATGCAAATATTGGACTAAAAGCCCTCTCTGCGCTTTCAGCAACAGCCTCTCCCCCTGGGAAGTCTCCTGTCTCTTTATTGAAGTCATCAAGATGTGCAACTTCATGAATAAGTGTTGATGCAATTCTTGATATAATATCTTGATACTCACTACTTCCTTTTTCAAATTCAGACAATTTAGATGTGGCAAAAGCATTATTAAAAAGGGGAACAACAATGTTTATCATATCTGGAACACCATCTTGATTTGTGTCCTCCGTTGAAACATAAGCAACTGCCTTCGGATCACTTGCACTTTGTTGAAATTTAATCTTAGATGGATTATTTACAAACTCTCTCACTTTAGAAGGAAGGTTTGAAATTCCACGAAGACCCTCTAAAACTAAGGGCCAATTTATTGGTTGTGCTGTCTTTTTTATCATTTTAAATTCCTAATACTATATTACTGTTATGGTCTCAAAATTCTAATATTGAGGTACAAAAACCCTTGGACGTTTCGGCTTAAGATACCTTGTTGTTGTAGATATAACATCTACACTATCTGGTCTTATAACCGCCAAAAAGAAATGGAAAGCACTTCTTGAATTCACCTTTCTTATCTCTATCCACTCTCTTCTTCTTGTATCTATATCAGAACTGCCAGCCGGAAACATATGCCTCACGTCTTGATAACTTGCTGCAAAATCTTGCGCTATAATATCATTCAACTGATTATTTCTTAGATCGTGCAAATCGTCTCTCTTGTCGGACCAAAACTCTCCAAAGTATTCTCTATACTTTTTTCTAACCGTTGTTGATATTCGTATAGGCTTTCCATGACGAGGATCTGTCATACTCGTCTCTTCAAGTGCCGCCTTCTTCTTAATGCTCATTAATAATACTCCAAGCTATTTTCATAATAAGTATACATAATTAGCATAAAAAACCCCGGCATATGCCGGGGTTTTTAAAAAGATAAGCTAAAACTAATCTACTTCTAAGTGATAAGATAAAAACTTATAAAAAGATTCCTTGTCCTCAATCTTAAATTTTTTAGGATATTCTTTAAGGCCAAGTCTTATCATCTGTATTTCTTTATCTTTAGCAAAGGCCTCTACCTTGGCTTTTAGTACGGCCATTATAGAGCCATCAAAACTTACTTTTAAAGTATCTTTAACTTCCTCATCCTCTAATGGCTTAAAGGATCTAAAGAAATTTTTATGAATAGGATCTGTCAGCCAGATGTAATCATCCATAATCACTCCTCCTCTTGCTGCATGAGCCTGCCTTCTATTGTTCTCTTTACCCAGTAATCATCAGTACCCATAATAGATGTAAGAAGATAAATTGGAAGCTCTTTTGCAAGCTGCATAAGAACATCTGTATGCTTTGAGTCAGAAAATTTAAGCAATAACTCTGTTTTGTCATCATAATTATCGCTTTCAATCAATGCCTTTAATCCGGCAACAGAGGCTTCTTCGCTCGCATCACTTCTGATTTTTCTAGCAGTCTTAGAATCTAAGAGGCCCTCTTTTGCATAGTGCCTATAAAACAAGGCTCTATAGGAGTAATTCGGCTTCTTGCCTGCTGTAAAAAACACAGCATCATCTACAAACTGCTTAAAAGATTGAGTATTAGAAGATGCGTAGTTACCAACAATTCGATTCATTGAACGAGGAATCCAATTAGAAGAAGGGGCATGTTCCCATGCTTTCTTAAAAAACGGCTCCCAATTATACCCTTCGTTAAGATCAGCTGCATCAATTACATATCTTGAATAATCTCTGAAGCATCTTCCTACCAAAACCTCATCTAGGCTCTCTACATCAGATAGGCTATCGACTCTCTCTTTCCAATAAGGAATCTTATACACATCTATTTCAAGATACTTAAAACAAGCAAATAGATCATTTAAAAAGTCTTCTCTATCTATAGAATAAGAGCTGCGTAATTGATCAGGATCGGAATCTATAATAAATGAAAAAGAATCCTTTGCATAATGAGGCTGAAGAATAATTGACTTTAGAAGATTTCTATAAACCAAATCTTGACTATAATTTCTTCGTACAATAGAAATAAGATTGCGAAGTCCAACTACACTCAGGTTGTAATCACCACTCATTTTAGGACCCCATAATAAATTTCTTAAAGTCTTCAACATTCTCATCTATAATAGCAACCTTTATGTTGGATTCCAGCAGATCCCAAGACTTAGCAATATCCTTTAGCGGTAATGCAAGAAAAGATTCTCGCAACTCCTTGTGCCTGCTATCATAACTTCGATAGCAAGCATTTACTCCTACAGCTATAAGTTGATTTTCAATTTCCTCTTTAGACAGAGGCTCTTCTTCCTGCACAACCTCTAATTGTGCTCCTTCGACAGTAGACATATCGACTCCTTACAATAGTGTTCATCTACAAGTATCTGATCAAAATAAGCGGTTAAAAAAGGTTAACTATCCGTTTTTTTGTCCAAGTCATGTATAGTAACTTCGGTAGTTAGCAGAGTTCCGCTTGCTGAAGCTGCATTTTCTAATGCAGTTCTAACAACTTTTACCGGGTCAATAACACCGGATTTCATCATGTCTTTTGAAAGTACGTTGTTAAAAGCATCATATCCAACCATTTTAGATGATGAGCTAATAATCTTCTCCATAAAAGAATAATGATCAACTCCTGCATTTTTTAAGATTTGAATGAAAGGCTCTCGTATAGCCCTTTCTACAATTGCTATGCCAACCCTCTCTTCTTCAATAAGACCTTTTGTTGTCTTTAAAGACTGTAGTGTCTTTGAACAGTGAAGCAAGGCAGATCCTCCGCCTGGTACAATGCCTTCTTCTATAGCGGCTTTGACAGCATTTATCGCATCTTCAACCCTGTCTTTTCTTTCCTTCATTTCTGCTTCAGATACACCGCCAACCTTAAATACCGCGACAGATCCCGATACTGTCGATAGCCTTTGTCTTAAAGATGCAATTTGATGATCATAAAGATCTGTTTGATTTAGCTGAGACTTTATACTCTTGACTCTCAATTCAACATCATCTTGAGTTCCTGCTCCATCTATAATAGTTGTGCTATTTCTAGAGACAATCACTCTTCTAGCTTCCCCTAAGTCATCAAGGTTTGCGTTTCTAATCAAGCCTAGCTCATTTTCATTATACAGTCTTCCTCCGCACATTACCGCTATGTCGCCAAGCAACTCATTTCTAACATCGCCAAATCCCGGCGCTCTAATTGCACACACAGAAATTGCTCCGCGAGCCTTATTTAGAACAAGTGTTTGCAACGCTTCTGCATCAACATTTTTAGCTATGATTAGCAGCGGTCTTCCGGCTTTTGAGACTGCATCAAGCATAGGCAGTAAGTCATATGAAGAAGACATAACCCCATCATAGATTAGAACCAAAGAAGACTCAAACTCTACAGTTAGCTTTTCAAAGTTAGTTATAAAGGTAGGTACAATATAGCCCCTGTCTATAGTAAGCCCCTCTGTATACTCAACCCTAGTCTCTGTACCAGCAGCATCTTCTACAGATATAGTTCCATCATTTCCTACGCTTGAAACAACATCGCCTATCATTTCACCTAATGATATATCGTTATTGGACGATATGATTGCAACGCTTTTTATTACATCTTCTGATGTAACCGGAACACTCATATCCTTAAGAGTGTCTACAACGCTAGAAACAGCTTTGTCTATACCTCTTTTAATCAAAACTGGATTATGACCAGCGGCAACCATCTTAGCGCCTTCTGTATAAATAGATTGCGCTAAAACTGTTGCTGTTGTAGTTCCATCACCAGCAACGGCATTTGTCGCTGATGCAACAGTTTTAATCAACTGTGCTCCCATATTTTGAAGCTTGTCATCTAACGATATTGATCTGGCTACAGTCACACCATCTTTGGTCACTAAAGGCGCACCATAAGATGTGTCTATTGCTGCATGTCTACCTTTCGGACCAAGAGTAGACTTCACCGCATTTGCAAGAATATCCAAACCTTCTTGTAGCCCGCCTCTTGCTTCTGCTCCAAACTTAACTTCTTTGCCCATATTAAAACTCCTTAAATACTATTCAGTAGCTTCTGTTTCAGTAGTCTCTGTTGCCGTCTCAGTAATCTCTGTTGTTGTGCCAGTAGCTTCTGTCGTTGTGCCAGTAGCTTCTGTTTCAGTAGTCTCTGTTGTTGAGGCTGGTTCTGCACTCTGCTCTGAGGACTCTTCATCTGCCGCAGGAGCAGAAGGCTCATATACGCAAGTTCCCCAAACTGTAGCAACGACTAAAGCACCGCCCACTACCTTGACTTGAACATTCCAATTATTCCATAAATCCTTTAATTTCTGTAACATATTATCTCCTAATAAACATAAAAATCAAAGCTAAAATATATTTATAGCTTCGTAAACATGATACTCACAATTACAATTTTGTCAAGTATTTTGAGACTTAAGCCTTACAACGCCATCCACTATAGATACCCATGATTTATGGCTAACCCAATCTCCAGAATTAACATAAGTCTTTATGCTCTGATTCTTATCTACCCATATAACGGCCTCTGGATGATGGCAATGCCCCATTATGATAACATCAACATCTGTATTTAACTTTAAAATATCCCAAATTCTTCTGAGCTTTCTCTTTTTTATCTTATAGTTTACATACCATGTTGTAAGATCTCTTCCGAATCGCCTCTCTAACCAGTCATGAATTATGGATACCAACTTCATTAAGAAGTTCAGATTAACTATTCCCTTATCGAATTGATGCCCATGAACAACTCTAAATGTTCTTCCGGCTTCTTCAAATTCAAACTCTCTAACAAACTTCACGTTATACAGAGAGTGTCCCACCAAGCCCTCAAAAGAAATATCGTGATTACCAACTACATAAATTATTTCTTTTGAAAAATCTATTGCATTTAATATTTCTATAAATCTATGCGAAAAGGCTGGAATCTTTATAAAATCTATAATGTCACCAGCGAGTATAAGCTGGTCATATTCAACGGTCTTCAAAAGATCTACAAGGTCTTTATAATTGTAGTTTCTGCTTCCTATATGAATATCTGATACTACAACTCTTTTCATTCCTCTTCTTTTTCGCCCTCATTATCATCAGTTATATTAGCATCTTTTTCTGCATTAGCCTTTATTCTTTTTAACTTTCCAGAAATTCTTTCCGCCGCAAATACAAGCTCATCTTCATCTAAGTCTGATGCGAAAAAATAGAAGCAAGCCTTACCACCATCTGTTAGGCCAGACTCTAATTCGTTCAGTCTATACTTGAGCTTATTTATTTCCATCATTTCTTTTACTAATTGATAACTTACGTCTAAAAGAGATTCGTCTTCTGTCTTATCAATCATTTCTCTGAATTCGTTAAGTCTTGGCATTATATTTATCTCAATCATTTCTTCAATTAAAATGGTATATTATTTTTAAAAAAGGGCGAATTGCTTATGCTGGATTTAATCTTTGAGTTTAAAAACATAGTATTGCTATGAAAACGATAAGAGGCCGCACCTCCGTTCTTTATAGCCTTCTCAACTACATTAGAAAGAAGCGTTGAGTCTATTAGATAAAGTAGATACTCATCTTTAAATGATTTCATTTTAACAAAGTTTTTAAACTGCTCTACAAACCTATAGACAATATCTTTTGCAGAGCAACTATTTTCAAAATAACCCCACGCACTTAAGCTGCTCTGGATAGACTCTGTTGATGTAGATAGATTATTTAAATCCAAATGTTTTGCATCAAAGTATGCTTTGTATACATAGCTTGATATTTCGTCAGAAAACTCAAAACCAGTTCTTTCTGCGTACTTAAAGAACCTTAAGCATCTAAATATACGCATCATCAAGCTATCTTCCTCTGGAAAGAAGAAGTCTTGATTTTTACTTATAATCATAGATCTTATACACAGATCTACTCCGCTATCCACATAAAGTCTATTGTCATGCCAAGCTATCCCTACATTTTGCAAGTCAAAGGAAGATAGCAATCTCTCTGGAGAATCAAATTCCTTTAGTACAAACTGATACTCAACAGACTCTCTTCTGCCAATAGATATACACCATTTGCTAGACCTCCAGTTTGAAGCTGGCCTTAACCTGCTTTGAACATACTCTTTTACAGAGAGGCCATTAAGAGTGTCTTTCAGAAACCAGCAGTCTATATCTCCAAATTTCTCCAATCTAGAAGAATAAATCTTGGATGAGGAGTTAATGCTGTTTAACAGAATAGCTCTATTATGAGGCTTGCTATATAAGTCTAGCGACCTATAGATAGCGAGCGGAAAACCTCCTGCTATAACCGGATTAAGCTCCAGTATGTCATCTTTAATAACACTTTTTATTATAGCATTAAAGTCAACATCAACATATGACCTTATAGGCATAATAAACTCCGGTTATTTATCCTCAGACTCTTGACCCTTCTTCCACCAACGCAGCCAACTCTGCTCCCATTCTTCACGGGAAACCTGAAACTTTCTCCTGCCCTTGTATTCAAAGTAAATACAGTTATCTTCTGTGTTATTTTCTGTATTATCAACAGTTGTCATCTAAAACCCTCGTTCTAACATTGCTCTTTGTTTCAATCCAGCACCTAGCCCCACATGATAGAGGCTTATGTGGACTATACACTACCTTAGCCACGACATTACCATTGTCATCTAAAATTTCAGCTTCGTGTGCATATCTATTCTCATCATAAGTCTTAACCGTAAGACACGGATCGCTAGATCCACTCTTATTATTCGCCCTAATTACATGCTGATTAACATGAATAATTGTCTTTTTTCGTCTCACCACATACTCCTATAGGTTAGCATTTTCAATTATTTTAATAATATGTTGTCTTGTCTGCTCTGAGTAATTTCCGCCGTGATCATTAGCAAGCTCTAAATGATACAATAAAGTTTCTGGTGACAACTTACTTATAAGGGCTTTCAAGATTCGATGCCTATACCATACCTGAGTTACGTCTAGATTTGAAATTCTATCCAGAGCTTCTTCTTCAGACAGATCCATAGACTCTATTGCATCAGAGGCGTACCAATCATTCCAGCTGTAAACATCTGATGCACAATTATCTATCCCGATCCTTTTAATCAAAATTGACCTTACACCCTCGTTAGAATCTTTCAGCATACCCTTAGCTTCACGAATAGGCAGTATTTTTGCAGCCCTCTTTCTTACTCTAACATCTTTTGACTTAGCCGCTCTCTTTGCAAATTTAAGCCTCTCTTTTCCAGAAAGATAGTCTAAAGCATAAGCGGCGAAAATACCTTCGCAGCACTTTGTAACTCGTTCTTTTAGATCAGGAGTATAGTCACATATAAAGCTCATTATACGACATAATCCGCTACCATGCGACCTTCTTGTTACCGCTCTAGAGTTAGAATACATTGGATAATAATTCCAGTAATTATCAGAAAAAAGCTTTCTAAGCCTATAGTCACTTAATCCAGAAAGATAACTAATAACCGTTTCGTAATCATAGTCGATATGATACCAAGATGGATTGTCTCTCTTTTTAACAGCGGCATCAACCGTGTTCAAGAATTCTCTAACGTACTTTGTCTCTTTGGGCATACAATACTCCGATACAGCTATCGCTCTACGAAAAGTAACTGATCAAAATTACGGAAGAAAAAATACCACCAGCAACTATACTGGTGGTATTCGACTATGCTAAGATATCTCAATAACCCTATGAGAGTTAGGCTTTTCTTCCTCAGTTCTCTTTGGAATCGTCAAAGACAACACTCCATTTTCGCATACAGCAGAAATGCTCTCAAAAAGAAGGTTGTCCCCAAGGGCAAACGACCTTCTGAATTTAGACCTTTTAAGCTCTCTTCTTATATATTCTTTGTCTGATATATTATCACTCTGACTACTCTTACCGCTAAGGGTTAAGATATTATCACTTAACTCTACCGTAATATCTTCCTTTCTCATCCCAGGGACAGCCGCCTCGATAACAACACTATCTTTAAGGTCTGCTACATTAACCTTGGGATAAGAACCCTTTGAAAAGAAATCATTTGGAAATGATTTTGATAACTCCATCTGTTGATTAAAAAAATCGTTTATAAATGAATCGAATGGTGTTAAAAGTTCATCTTTGGTGAACGATAAATTGCCATAAGGCATCCTTATTAATTTAGACATTTTTTCTCCTTTTGTCTAATCGCCCCACTTCTAGGTGCGATTTATTTGGCAGTCAAAATGATCTGCCAATTCTAAAAATAATATTAGTAAACTTCTAAAACTGCCTACCCAAAAGATAGTTTTTTTCAAGTCTCTTGAGCTATAACTTTATAAATTCTTCCGAATTGAGAAAACCTTTTCGATTCAGAGATAAGCTTGGCAATATTAATTAAAAATAGCCCCTCTTCATCTCTGTAAGAAGGATTGTTATCTCTTCTATATTCCTCAAGTCCCTCAAGGTCAAACTCCCACTCTTCAAGAAAAGCATTAGGAGTAAGGCCTGTTAGGGCTGAGAAATATCTAATGTAGCACTCAAGACTAGAGGCGTTTTTGCCCTCCTTCTTAGACCACTCTTTATCATCCTCGCTAACCTTTTTGCTTTTAGACGGATAAGACACAACTACAGGACCAGATATATCAAGATCATCTGTCTTAACCCACCCAAACTCGACAGTGCTGTCGGACACCTGCTCCTCTTTGTATGAGTATATTTTCCCTATCTTTTCTCTGTTTAAAAAAGCCTTAAGAGTCACTCTTACCCTCCTCTTTCAAAATCTCGCTATCCTCTGTAGTGCTCTGGCAAATAGTATTAATTAAATACGCTGCAACAAGATATGGGTCTGCGTTGCTATTAGGCCTCCTATCCTCAAGGTATCCAGAGCCAGTAGCAACAACATGCCAAGGAATTCTTACGGACGCAGTTCTATCTTCTGGACCAGCCTTAAACTCATTAATGCTACAAGTTTCATGTGATCCTGTAAGTCGCCTTTCTAATCCATCACCATAGACGCTCTTCCAACCGCCACTATCTCTCATCATATCTGTAGCCTTAAAGATGGAGTCTAATCCACCCTCTCCCCTCATAGTGGCTGTGCTAAAGTTTGTGTGCATACCGCTTCCATTCCAATCGCCTTCAACAGGCTTAGGCTCCCAGTTAATAGAAATGCCTTGGGATTCAGCCGTTCTTTCTAATAAATATCTAGAAATCCACAACTGATCACATGCAGTTACAGCATTAACTCTAGGTCCACCAATCTGATATTCCCACTGTCCAAGCGCCACCTCTGCATTAATACCCTCTATTGCCAAGCCAGCAGTTATACAAGCGTTCAAATGCAACTCTGCAACTTCTCTTCCAGAAACATTATTCGCTCCAACAGCACAGTAATAAGGGCCTTGTGGACCGGGCTCCTGACCCTTATCCCAACCTAAAGGAGTTTCTCCTGAATACATGAAATACTCCTGCTCAAACCCAACCACCGGACTTGAATCAGAATAACTCTGCATAGCGGCTATGAGAGACTGTCTTGTATTAGACGGATGAGTTGTCATATCAGTATTCAAAACCTCACATAGCACCAAAATACCCTGTGGTCTATTAGGATCTTGACACGCAAAAACCGGGACAAGTACGCAATCAGATGTTGTAGAATCGGCCTGTTGTGTTGATGATCCATCAAACGACCATATAGGAAAATCTCTTATGGTAATGTCCATACCCTCTTCTGCGTTATATGTCTTTGCAATAACCTTGGTCTTAGACCTCATTGATGCCGTAGGCGCTGTGCCATCAATCCATATATATTCGCACTTAAGTATGCTGGTTGCCATATTTTCTGTTTCGCTGCTCATAATTTAATTATCTCCTATAATATATTATACCAAAATTTTGAATGTATCATTAAACTTAGTTAGATAAGTTTCCTTCAGCAAGGATTTAAACCCCATGTCTGCAAAAGACCTTTCTACCTCAGAAGGTAAAAATTCTCTACTAGAAATATCAATCTCATCATCTAATCCGTCAAGATCGTCTAACTTGATTAGTGAATAACTGTGATTAAAAGATTTCTTAAATGAATCATTTTCCATCCTACCCTCTAAAGCCCCGGCCTCTTTTAAGATCTTTTCGGCTGTAACCTTTCCAATTCCTTTAACCCCAGGTATGTTATCACTCCTGTCTCCAACCATAGCCTTCCAAGCCACATAGTCATAGTCAGTATTCTCTCTGTATTTCTTAGACAAAGGATTCCACAACTTTACGTTATTTGGATAAGAATTTAAAAGCTGTATAAAGTCTGTATCAGACGATACAATCACTATATTGGCATCACCATCTGTCTTCAAAATCTTTTTAACCAAGTACAAAACAAGATCATCACACTCATACTCCTTATGAAACACAGTTTTTAAGGGCAGATAGTTCTTTACAGTATCTATAATTATACCCTTCTGTCTACGAAACGACTCCCAGTAAGCAGCCTCTTCTTCGCTCTGTGTCTCAACCCTTCTGTTTGCCTTGTAACTGCTATCAATTTCCAATCTCGCTGCCGGTTTCCCATCCAACGGAAAGTAAACAAGACTTGGAGAGAAATCCTCTACGAGAAGCCGCAAGGTTCTCATAAAGTTATAAACAACACTATACTCACCAGCAGCTAGGCCGCCACCCCATTCAAACCTACACCTGTGTATCATATTATATGCGTCTATAATAAGTACAGGTCTATCGATAGTTATATCACTCATCCCTTAGTCCTTAAGTAGTTAATGCTTTGTTTGCTCTTTGTAAAGAAAATATACCCGTAGTTTTATAAAAATCAATGAAAAAAGAAAAAAAAATACGCGAGCATTTGGCTCGCGTATTTTGCTTTTAAAAAATCTTTATTCAGAATCTAAATGCTGGTTAAGAAACCGCCTAACAGCCTGAGCCTCTCGGACTGTCATTCGTACAGTTTGACCGCCCCGAAGCCTCCAGTCGTCTGTCCCGACTGTAATGCTGAAGCTGTTGCTACCAGCCTTCTTCTCTGTGCTTCCGTTTGTAAGCTGCATTGATACACGGCTTGTGGTATGAGTTCGTCGCTTAGTTGCCATTTTTACTTCTCCTTGGTTGAAAAGATCATAATTCGATCCGATTTGGTTATAGTTTTAGTTGAATCAGAAGAGCTATTGCCTTTTGTCTCCTCTCCATTTATTTCTCTTGTATTTTCTTCAGATACTTTTTCGCTCATTAATACTCCCTTCTTAGTGTTAATGCTCTTCTTTGACAAGAGCTGAATCAAGACCCCAGCCCCTATCTGAACCAATTACAGAATAGGGACTGTTTTCAGGCCTATAGTTGTTAGTTATCATTGCTGAATCTAAGATATTTAAAAAGATTTCATTAACCTTTCTTGGATCAAGATGGGTTAGCGAAGTTGCTAACAAGTTTGCTGATAGCAAGGCTCCATCTTCGGCAGATAGGTTGTTTTCATCAAATATATCTAAAAGACTGTTTAACAGCACTTCGAGTCTATCTTTTCCTTCTGCCTTCATTCTTCAAGCCAGCCTCTACGATACGGTTCAAGAGTTAGTATTTTATCGATAGTCACCCTATTTGTATCAGAAGAGGTTGTCTTGAATACGATGTGTAACTGATCTAAGTCAACGGACGTTACAATGCCTCTGATCTTTTCATCAGAGTCTCCCTTAACCCTTATGCAATCACCTTCTTGAAAATCTTTAATATAGAAGCAACGAAATTCGTCATATGGTCGTCCTCGCCTTAACTTCTCTGTTTCCATCTTTACCAATCTTCCTTCATTTGCTGTCATGTTTTATAAATCCGTTTTGTTTTTTAAGAGGCTAAATCATCACTTCGTGTGAGAATAGACCTCATGATTTCCTGCGACTATTGCTATCAACTCCGAGTCTCTATAGCTTTTGGTTAGAAAGTCAACTGCATGTAACCATGCTTCGGCCCTGCTGTGCGAAGAGTTTATAACTTCGCTTTTTAACTCCGAAGAGACTTTGAAAATTATTGTATATGTCATTTTGTTTGTAAACATTGATTTAATTTATTTGAAATACAAGCCCTGAATTGGCCTGCACTTTTATTGTTCTTTTATTATAAGCGCCTATCAGAAAATGTCAACAGAATCTTTGTAAGATGCTTCTAATTTCTTTTTAATAACTTTATAAATTCCAGGATTAACAATAATTGCTTTTGGCATTAATTCATGTCTAATAAAGTTTCGCATATAAGAAGTGTCATTATTGCTTGGGTCAGATACAAACGGAACATTGTGCCTATTGCACCATGAGGTTAAAACTTCTTTTCGGGTAGTCAAAAATGGCCTCAAAAAATTATCTCTTGAGTAAGGAATCAGCCTTCCTGTTCCGTTTAATGATGTAAAGATCCATGTTTCAACAGCATCATCTAAGTGATGGCAGGTTAAGATTGGGACATTTGAAAAGTGTTTAAAAAAAGCATCTTTATCTAATTCTTTAATTATGTTGCAATGCTCTCCTTCTGTTATCCAGTTATCAAAGAACCGATACCTTTCAGATCTCCAATATGCTTCTTTTGATTCCCTGGGTTCAATTGGCCTGCTAATCCGTCCGACAACAAGGGGGATTTGTCTGCTTAGACAATATTCTTTTACAAAGTATTCTGCATCATCAGAGTGACCCGTTCCATGATTAAAGTATAATGCCACAACTTTTCTTCTGTTTCCCTGCGAAAGAAAGTCGAGCGCAGCCATGCTATCAGATCCGCCAGACAGGGCTATAGCAATAGTATTTGGAACTCTTCCTAAGAGCTTAATCATTTTGCCACCTTTTGCATAGGACTTTGGCGCAACGTAGTCGATCAAAATTTAGGAACAAAAAAGATTGTTTCCATCATAGATTCGACAAAATTGGTATTAAAACTTTGTTTATTATATCAACCGTATCTATTGGGCCAGATGTTTTAAAACACCTTTCTCTTAGCGCTTCACATATGGCAAAGTCATTTCCAGTCTTTTCGCATCTATCTCCTACGAAAAAGACTGTTTCAAAAAACTGTAGGGCATAAGTCTTATCCCATCCATTTGGATATATGTCAAAGGAAGTTTCCCCGCCAAGCGTTATTGTTAGGTGGTCCAAACCCTTTTCTGCAAATGCATCTTGTATTTTTGCCAAATAATACTCTCTAATCTTTTCGGAAGAGTCTAATTCAACAAATCTTTCTCTGTCACTAATTGACGCCGACCTTCCTATTGGACACCAGTTGACCATAGAGTTTCTGAAAGAAAAATAATGCCCAGTAAGAGGTATGTTGTAATTATCAATAATATCAAGCTGGTTCTCCAAGATAACTCTGGTAAGATCCTTATAATCATCCCTCAGGAGGTCTTTCATTGAGGCGGAATTGATTGTATTAAAACTTTTTGATAATCCATCAAACGTGTGATACTGTGTCCCGTTGCATCCAAGTATATGCAATTCTTTATTCCAGACCTTAAAAAGGCTCTTTAGCTGCTCTGTTATGTAATCATAGCCACTGCCGCTCAAAACACCTATTTTAGTATGCTCAGACAGGTTTATCAGAGAGGTGATTACCTCTTGCCCTATGCTTTCCCTGGGAGGTGTAAGGGTGCCGTCTAGATCGAATAAAACTATATTATCAGTGAAAGGTGCCATCGATTTCGTCTCTAGGGTTTATAAGGACAGCAAGAAGCTTTTCTAGACTTTCAGACCTCTTTTCTGCTATTTGTATTCTTGATTCTAAAAAATATATCTGCTTAGTCAATATACTTATTTCCCTATAAATTGCAGAATGGCGAGGTCTGCTATCTAATTCTTTTCTTATCTTAATAAGGCTTATGCAAAACGTCACGCCCGCTATAGTAAGTAGCATCGTTATTACTGCTAATAATATTTCCATAGTTATTCCAATTTATCTAGACTAGATTATAATTATAATATTACTTAAATAAAACAAAACACAGTATGGCTTTATTCTATTACTTTGAGGATAGAGAATAACATGATTAAAAAGTATAGGATGGAGAAGATATTTTGTTAAAAAATCATATGAAATTTATATTTTATATAGTATTAGCCACAATTATAAGTGTTGTTATATCTATAGATATAAAGCAGGCAGGTCGTAATGTTAATGATGATGGCCGTAGCGAGCTTGACAGGCTAAGTATTGATCATGCTTTTAAAGCAGAGATCGCTCCTAATACGGACGCCTCAATAAGCCCTCGTTTAGCATACCCTATCTTTAGACAAGGATCGGCTAATTAACCAGCTCTTCCTCTCTCTTGAAAGATGTATAGGCATCGGTATACAACTTGTCTGCAAAGTCTAAGTAGTTATCGCTATTTGGGCATACAACAGTTGATATAATTGCCCCTCCAGTAGGTTTGGAGACACACAAGGTTAGAGTTGGAACGGAATCTTCCCCGCTTCCCTCTCCCATTATTGCGATAAACCCTTTCATCTTATCTACAGATGAATTAAATGGTATAGTCATAAGAAGCCTTCCTCCGAAAGATTCTATGTCATCCCATACAGTCTGCGGTGTGTCTATATCTGTTTTTGCTGCTATACTCATTATTACCTCTTTAGTTTTAACTCTTTAAATGACAGAGATTTTATAGCCCTTATCTCTGCACACTCCATAGTTGGATCCTCTCCGTATGTATCTCCTCCAGATGAGACTATATAAAAGCTACCTTCATCTGATATTGAGGATTTTCGATATGAGTTATATTGGTATGTCTTAAAGGCTATTGGAGAAAGTATATTTTTTATCGAAGCTTTAATAAACTTGCGCATTATTAGAGATTTTTTGTACTGCTCAACTCCACCTTCATCAAGCTCAAAGAGATTCATTTCAACAAATTCAGACTCAGAAAGCTCATAATTATCTAATGAAGTTACCCACCTGTCAAAATTATCATGCATAATGCACAGCATATCATTGTCTATTTCTGATGCGTAATCTAACATTGCAGAATAATCATTTGCGTCAAATGTCTTTGGAACACAAAGATTGTAATATATATATTTTGAAGACACTTGTTCTCCCCGGTTGGTTTAGCCCTTTAATTTATCAATCAAAAACAATACGGAAAAGGAATTTTCTTCTGTTAGCTCGACAACTTCCCAGTTTGGCATGTCATCCAATGCTTTTTGGTAAAAATTTACTTTTAAATGCTCATAGCGTCTAAGGTTTTTTAGCCCTACATTCAAAGCTCTTACAACATCTCCGCGCCTCGGCCAAGTTTTGCCAATTTTCGTCCACTTATTAGATGCCAAAGAGGATAAGAAAAGACCACTTGTTTTATTTCTAACCTTGTATCCTAAAACCTTTTTTTTCATAAGCGCCTCTCTTATATCTTACTACAGATAAGCGCACTTAGTTTATATTTCAGTGATATTTTTTTCTTTAGTTAACAGCAAATTATTTACAAATTCAGCAAATTTTTCATTGCAAAACTTATCTAAATCATATTCTTCATTAAACCATTTGACAAAATGTTCATCTATTTCAAAGTTTAATGTAGTTGTCCCGTCTTTATTGTCTATTGCTTCAACAATCTTAAGTTTTTCGCGTGGGTTTTTACTGTCCATTAATCGTCTCTTCCGTAAATATTTCATATAATGACCTAGACTCTTTAGACTGACTCTGCAAGCCCAGCATTTCTTCCCAGGTTTTTATTATGTCTAAGCCCTCTTTTGTAGTAGAGTAGTTGGTAGATTCCAGCTCTATGACATTCCTACCGTCTGAAAGAGTATAGAAAGATATGTCACACTTTGGAGTGTGCCAAATCCAAGCCTCCTTGTATACTTGGAAAGATTTTGTATATCCAATTAGAGATAAAAACTCTACAACAGAGGAGTCATTATTTCCGCTCAGATCTAAATTAATTTCTTTTCTTACGACATTCTCATTCTCTTTTCGCTTAAGAGTTAACTCAAATGTTCCTCCGCCTTTTCTAAATCTTATAAAGTCTTTACCATCTCCATTTGGTCTCGTATAATAATCATCACAAGACACAACGTATATCATATCTGATATTTCTAAATCTTGATCCATGTTTGAACAAACGTTGTCAAGCCTGTCAGACAGCTCTTCTTTAGATATAGACGCCCAATATTTATATTCTATTTCTTTGTGATTCATAGAAAACTTCCTTTGGCAATATACAGCTGGCTGCAATTACCAAGGATAGCTTAATCGCAGAATAATATGTGGCAACACTTTATTCTGTATATCCAGAAAGTTCTCTTGCAGAAGGATCAATAACGTCCGTCCAGTTTGGCATCCAAAAATGTGGAATTATTTTATCCAAATTTGGATAGAAAGTTTTAAATATATTTCTATAATATAAACTTTCTTTTAGCATAGGCTTGCAGTGCGTTAGTGCTTCTGCTCCCTTTTCAAACTCTTCATCTGTAATTTTTGAATTTACAAATTCCTGGATAGATTTGTGCCAAGAATTCTTAGCAGAACTAACTCCATCTGAAAAAGCACACTTATGCCTCCATAAGATTTCGTCTGGAAGAAAAGCATTTTCTTCATCGCCCTTTGCGGGTGCAAATGCTTTTCTAAGAAGATGTTTTTCAACCCTTGTTGTTTTATCAAATGCTTTTAACTCAGGCGGTATGCTCATGTAATGTTTTACAAATTCCTTGTCTAAGAATGGAGTTCTTGCCTCAAGCCCATTTGAGCTTATAGATCTATCTGACCTAAGAACATCAAAAAAGTGAATTTCGTCAATAAGTTTTTGAGACTCTGCTTGTAGAGCTAATGCGTCTGGTGCGTTTTTATTATAGACATACCCACAGCATACCTCATCGCTTCCGTCCCCATTGAATATAACCTTACAGTTTGTGTTTTCAGATATATATTTAGATACAAGATAGTTTCCAACACTGGCTCGTACCGTAGTTGTGTCATATGATTCTATTTTGTATATAACATCTTCTATTGCATTTAAAAACTCAGAAGTTGTCATTATTATCTCATGATGATCACTCCCTATCCAGTCTGCAACAATTTTAGCATAATGAAGATCGGGACTTCCTTCAAGGCCTATGCTGAATGTTTTTATCTTTTCAGAAGAAAGTCTTGATACAATAGAGGCTATTAAACTGGAGTCTAAGCCTCCAGACAAAAGGCATCCTATCTCTCTTTCTGACATCATTCTTTTTTCAACAGCTTGTATTAAGTTCTTCTTTATTGATACAAGAGCAGATTTTTCAGTTATAGATGTATCAATAGTATGATTTGAATTATAATATTTATTAAAAGCGTTGGACTCAGAACTCCACCAAGTTCCAGGCGGAAACTGCTTTACTTCGTTACAATAATTGCTCATAGCCTTGGCTTCTGATGCTATAAATATTTCTCCATTATGTGTCTCTCCAAAAAAAGAGGGCCTAACGCCATACGGATCTCTGGCCGAATATAGTACGCCCGTATTTTGATCATACAAACAAAATGCAAAGACTCCATCTAATTCAGATAGTGTCTTTTCTATTCCATACTTTTTATAGAGATGCAATATAACCTCACAATCTGATCCAGAATTTGTTGTTATATTATGAACCTTCTTTATGTCTTCATGATTATATATTTCACCATTACATATTAGTGCAATATTTTTATCTTCTGGATGAAACATTGGCTGATTTCCAGCGCTGCTCGTATCGACAATAGATAGCCTATGGAAGCCGAAAAAAATATGTGGCTTAAAAATAAAGTATGAAGAGTTATCAGGCCCACGATAGGATATTTTCTCTCCCGACTCTATCAGGTCGGTCTTTCTAAGCGTATCTCCCAGATAGGAAAAAAATCCACACATTATAACTCTCCAGCATATTCTGTAAAGCTTTCATTAGAAAATCCTTTCAAGATGTTTTTCAAGGTTAGAACTTCTACTTCTCCTTTTTTTATTGGTATAGAGTTAATATACTGATCGCTAAATTTTAGAGGTTTATCTAGCATTATCCAAAAGTGTGTTTCGTTTTCGTTAGCTACCACGCCTTCTCCGTATTTGGTTAAAACTCTGTTTGGTGAAGCAGAAGTCATTTTTAATCTCCTAATAGTTTTATTAATTCAGCCTTTTTAAGGGAAGAATATCCCGTAAGGCCTCTTGCCTTTGCCTCTGCCTTTAACTCAACGACCTTCATCGAAGAGTAATCTGTAGAGGCAGCCACTTCAACAACATCTTTTTCAGTAGCAGATTTGCCTGTCGAAAAGAAATTAAATTTATTTAAAAAGTTTTGAAAAATACTCATTTTATACTCCTAAGGTGTAGCGCATTATTCGCGCCTATCCTGAAGTATTATACTTCATCTAATCACTCTTTTTGCTCAAATAATCATTAATTGCTGCTTTTATAGCATCTTCGGCCAAAACAGAGCAGTGAATTTTTACCGGAGGCAAAGATAATTCTTTTGCTATATCTGAATTTTTAACCTTATAGGCCTGATCAATGCTCATGCCCTTTACAATAGTTGTAACAAGAGAGCTGGATGCTATTGCAGATCCGCACCCAAATGTTTTAAACTTTGCATCTTCTATCACTCCAGAGTCATTTATTTTTATCTGGAGCTTCATAACATCACCGCAGGATGGCGCTCCAACAATTCCGGTTCCAACATCATCTGACTCTTTGTTTAAAGAGCCCATATTCTGAGGGTTTTCAAAGTGATCAATAACTTTTTTTGAATAAGTCATAATCTTTCCATCCGTTGTTTAAAGTATTTGTGCGCCAAAGACTAAACGCCTCTTTGGACATTCCTCCTACAACTATGCTTAAATCATCATCAGATAATTCAGGGTCATCATCGGGAAAAATCTTTGCAGACAAAAGAGTGTGTGTTTTAAACGCATTCTTTATATAATCCATTATAAATATTACATTAGAACTTTTCATATTAAAATGATACGGACTCTCCACAGCCACAGGACCTTTTTGCGTTAGGGTTATTTAGTATAATTCCAGATCGCAAAAGAGTATCCTCGTAATCTATTTCCATTCCAATTAAAAATAGATATGATTTTTTGTCAATACATACTTTTACTTTTTCAAACTCTATTACTTTGTCACTATCGTCTGCTTTTTCTATAATTGAAAAATCATATGTATATCCAGAGCAGCCCCCGCTTCTTAGGGCTATTCGCAAGAACCCGTTTGTGCAATCAGTCTTTCTCATCATAGCACAAATTCTTTCTTCTGCATTTTTAGTTATTGTTATAGACATAATAATATTGTCCCTTAACAATTTTTATTATAAGATTTCATTCATCTTCTGAGGGTTCATCTTTTGAATCAAGATCTTCTGACTCAGGTAGTTCATCAAAAAATTCTTCCTCCTGTTCCATAAGCTCTCTTACGGCCTCTTTGCGCTCTTGCTCTATCATGTCAAGATTATCGCCGGTTTTTTTCGGACATGCAATCAAAAGAAGCAGTGCAATAAATGCAATATATCTTATCTTGGAATAATCCATGTTTCTTCATCCTTTTTCGTACAAACACATTTACTGTAAGTAACATATTCCATCTGCGAATTAGCAGAATTACAAGCCTCCGTACATTCAATGATGGTTTCGGCGTCAAGATCACATGAAGAAATCCATATTCCACCAAGAATTATTATTCCTATGTATAAGATTGATTTTGCGATTGAATTACCCAATGCTCTAAGGGCTTTATCCTCATCATCCATTAGTCTTTTTCCGAAGTGGTCATTATCAGATAAGGATCGGTACAGATTGGCTTAACGTCATCTGGAACCCTTGTCCCGAAGGCTATTCCATAAAACTCATTGTCTAACCACTCTGATTTAACATCTGACTGTGATTCATAACAATAAATTTTTGTTATTCCATATATAGTTTTCTCAATGGAAACTGCATGACAGCCTGCGTGGTGCATATTTGCTACGGTAGAGTCGAGACACATACTGTTAGTCGGATTAAATTCAATATTATTTTTTTGCGCCATACAGCCCAATATCATTAACAGGTAAAGCATAATCAAATATTACTCATTTAAAATAAAATTTGCTTTGTCATTTCAACTAAAATGCCAAGACCAACCCACAAAGGGTAGTGTGCAAAGCTTATTATACCTTTCCAGTGTAGACGTTCTGGCAGATAGTTATAGTCCCAAATTTTTATTCCAGCATAAAGAGCAGGTATTCCTATTGCAATCTCAACGAGCCAGATCCATAGTGGATACGATAAGTATCTAACTACATCTATTTCAAGTATATAATATATAAAATCAAAACCATATGACAATCCAAAAGCATATACTGGAAACATAAATAATGATGTATGCCCTATGAGGTTGAAGTTGTTATCTTTAACCAAATCTCTTATGGCAGTAAAGAATACTTCTACTATCATTCCAAACATTCCCCAAAATAACAACTGGCTAAAGTCCATCGCTAACTCCGTATCTGTTTTTTAACTGTCTTATCATCCAAACGTCGGGCTCTTCATCCCTGCACTTAGCAACACCATATGGCATTTCTTCGCAAAAATAATCAAGTAATTTTTCAAAAATAGAGGGGTGATCAAAGAGGTCATAAGATTCTGTGGCATCGTTTATTATAAAACTTAAGCACACAAGCTCCTCTGGACTCAAAATGCTTGAGAGATCTGAGTCAAAAAAAATTTGCAAACTATTCGACAAGATTTTCCCATCTTTTAATATAGTATACGTCTACATATCTATCACTGCATAAGTGATTCCAAACAGGATATTCTGCACTACTATCTACTGGTCTTGCATAAAAGGTTGATGTTGTCCAAAAGCTATCATCATCAGAATATGTACAGCGTATTTTTACCAGCTCATTATTAGGCATGATTCTCCAGTACAAAGATATGCAATCCGCCTCATATATATTAAAGATTGTGCCATCAAGACACGGGCTTTCAGTTCTCATATCACTCGTTTTTTTATGAGCTCTGCTTTTAGCGCAACCTATAAGCATGAATAGAATTACAAACAGAAGGCTGCTTCTTTTCAAAACTCTTCCTCTCCTGCGATTGGATTAAGAAGGCTTAGTGATAATATGATTTCGCTATTGTTCTTATCCCAATACATCATAACCATATCTTTCTTTGTGACGGAATCCATTTCGCTCTCTGAAATCCTTATTTCTCCTTCGTTCTTCTTCAAAATAGCAGTTACAAGTGTTAGCAGCATATTTTCATTGCTTAATCCTTTTCTATATTTTTCATCCATTCATACCTCAGTTAATCTCCATAGACTGAGCTTCGTCCATGTTGTTTATCAATCCAATAAGCTTATCTAATTTCATTTCAGATGGCATACGGATTACCATATTTAATTTTACTGTATTTTTGTTTGGCATAGCAACATTTAATGAAATAGTTTTTATGGATTGGTTAGTCATTATTTTCTTTACATCATTTACAACCCCGGGCCTATCGTCAAGAGTAACTTTAAATGTCCTTGTTTTATAAGATGTCAAAAGAATTCCCTCGGCCTTGTTTATTATCGTCAAGATTATAACCACCAGGGCAGTTGTAAAGGATGCTAACGCAAAGAATCCGCTGCCACAGGCAATTCCTATGATTGCAGTAGTCCATAGGGAGCTAGCGGTCGTTAGACCTTTTACTGACACTCCAAATCTTAATATTGCTCCTGCTCCCAAAAAACCAACCCCGCTTACAACTTGGGCTACGATTCTTGCCGGGTCAGAAGGAAGGGATGGACTAGATAGGAAGTGGGAATATGAAATTGATAATATTGCCGCTAACGCCGCGCCAACCCCGAGAATCATATGCGTTCTAAGTCCGGCTGGCTGGCCGTGTATTTCTCTTTCCAGGCCTATAAAAGAGCTTAATAAAGCGGCTATAAGTAGGCCCACAAAACCTTCTGGAATAAACATTCCTATTCCTGCTCTTTGTCCGAAGAACCTCGCGAAGCAACCCTACTCTTTGCATCTTTGGTTAGACTCTGAATCTTTAAGAACGTATGTAGTAAGAAGCTATATATTTTGCTAAATATACTTTTCATTTTGCATCTAGATAGTTTTTTGTGCATATGCCACAAAAAAGAAGTCCAATAGCGCAAAAGGCAAGATCTCCGCTTACTAAAGAGTTGAAGGCCCATACTCCGTTTACAACGGCGCATATTAAACTAAACTTTGCTGATTTTAAGAAGTCCATTCTTCCTCCTGTTTATTTTACTGTAAATTATTCTTTTAATTATTGAGAAATCTTCCTTAAAACAGAGGTTAAAATACCAGAGTGTGTGCCTCCAGACTCTTCAGCTATGCCTCCGTTTTCTCTTATTTTATCAGCCAATTGAGGCAGTCGTCGTGCAAGGCCTGGATATTTACTGCTCCAGTTGTCTACATTATACTCCATATAAACACCATTAGGAATATTCTCCAAGCTGCTTCCAAAGGCTTCATTTTCTGGAGAAGGATCTGCTAACATTTTTTGGTCAAAATTAGAATTATGAGCCGTCATAAAACCGATAGAGCCTTTGCTCCACCCTCCAAGGCTCTTAGATGTAATGGTGATATTATGCTCAGTTTGCAAAGATGCAATTGTGTCAGAAAGACTTGAGTAGGCTACTCCATATCCATTTGGAATTAAAAACATAGTGTTGTTCAAAGATAAAGACTTTACAGCACCTAAAACATCAGCCTGCCCGCCACCAGACCCTATGCCATGATAGAATACAACTAATTTAACCTCTGTGTTTCTTTTGAATGGATACAAGATATGACCATTTATTGACAGCTCTTCTCCGTTACTAGGCTGATTGTCTGCTCCTGCGTTTAACACGCTTTGGTTGTCAAAAATAGAATTTAAATCTATAGTATTTTCTGCTCTAAAGATAGATCCAATACTTGCAATTTGCTCAAGCTTGTTTAGCAAAGCTGAGTTTACAACACCCCTTTCACTTAAGCCTGATGCAAACATATCTTGAAATTGTATCAGGGCTCTTTCTGTCTCTGGACCAAAGCTTCCATCTACACCATAAGCAGGAAGGTCAAATCCAGAGTTTATAAGAGCTTCTTGAATATGCTTTACAGCATCTTTGCTGTTTCTATACTCTGAATCTTTAGATACTTCTATCTCGTCATCCCTAAGCCTTTCAATGTCGGGCCTCAAATTACTTATATCCTCAGCCTCTTTTATAAGACCAAGGCTATTTAAGTATGCCGACAGAACCCTTAGTTTGTTTTCAATTGAAATTATAAACATATTATATCCTGATTATATTTAAGATATTAATATGAAAATAATACATCAATCTTCATGATTGTTGTTATTTAATGCTTTCCAAATATAGCCCGCTGCAAATCTAAAGGCATCAAGTATGCCAATAAATATTATTACAAAAATCATAAGCTGTATTATGGGATCTTCAGTCAGGTGCTCTATAGCCTTCACTATAACTCCTTATCGCAATATAACACGCCCTATAAGCCTTTTATTTTAAGAGCAAATCTTGTTAATATAAAAAGAATTTTATCTATAAACCTAAAATCTTTATGGTGCAAAACAGAAAACTGCACATCATGCTTATTGCAAGGAACCTCTTTAATAATTCCTTTGCTTAAGATTATATACCCTCTCTCTTCTCTTAGAAAAAAGCCCTTTATAGTTAGACCGTCTGACCATTTGGCTACAATTAAATCACCGAAATTCATTGGGCTAACCTTATCGTTTCAAAGAGTGGAGGCGGCGGGAATCGAACCCGCGTCCAAAACAACTATTCCTTCAAGTCGTCCACAGGCTTGTCTAATTTTTATAAATTAGCAAATCTTACTGCTAAGTTAAACCATCATATTCGCAGAATAATATGAATTGAGCATTTTTTATTTTCAGTGATGCTACTCCACTTATCTTGCATTGTACACAAGGCTGCAAGAAACCTCGCAACTAAGCTGCTAAAGCAGCGTTGTTGAAGTAATAATTGTTATTTGCAATTATAGTTTTTGTAACAATATTTAAGTCCTTTGTTACCGTAGACTGCCTGCACTATTCAGCTTTATTGCCCTGTCGAAACCTTTGCGCCCCCTTACTTTATAATTGATTTATCTACCCAAACAGCGATATACTTGGCCGACGTACTAACGCCATTAACATTGCTGCTAAGAATTTTTATTGCGCGCAAATCGTTTGATCCAATCCAGGGCAATCTTTCTATAGCAGAGTCCGACCTAATCTTTGTTCGTATCTCGGATGGATAATAAAAATTATTATGACCAATCTCAGATAAAAAGCATATAGTCCCACTCTTGATAGACTGTTTCATTTTCCTATACCTCTCTCTAATTATACAATCAGAATTATAAATATTCAATTAATTTTAAATATTTATTCTGAAAATAAAGTGCTATATATTTTTTCAGCTTTAATTATAGATTCTTCTAAAGAAGATTCCGATTCAGCGATCTTTTGTATTAGATTCTTTAAAACACTGGACAGCTCTTCTGGCCTATCTACTGCCATGCTAGTCAATTCATCTGAGCTTTCGTTTCCTTCTAATATTATAAATTCTGTATTTATTGCTCTTTTTACAATAGAGTCTAAGGAGTTGGCCTCTTTTAAGAGTCCCATATCATCTAGTTTTGATGATATTGCATACAACTCTTTTATACTTTTTATAGAAAACATTATTACCTCAAAGTATTATGACTTATTAGTAATAACCTTTTCAATTGTATCACTGGACTCATCTCTGTTTGCAATCTCTTCTTTTATTGAAGAGACAAATATCTCTAGTTCTTCTAAAGAGAAATTTTCAAGATCAATAAATCCTTTTTTATCAATCCAAATTAAGTATTGATATTTATTATAATAATTTTCAGAATTAAGCCTCTTCTTCATCTAACACTCCGTATTCATCAGAGGAGTCTTTGGTGCGATCTGACTCAATAGAATTTAATGCAGCTGCGCACTTTCTCTCTACTTCCTTTAGAAGCTCTACATAGTGCTGCTGGACCCATCCATCATTTCTTGGATTTCGAGCTTCTGATTTAAAATGATTAATTTTTTCAACTATTTGCTTTATCATAATCTAATAATACTTAATTAAGCTAAGTTTATAAAGTATATAATTACTTATATTTTTATACTGCTACATAGTTTCTGATATATCATATTGAGAATTTAACCTTTTTTGAACTCTGTCTAAGGCTTTTATTTCAATCTTTCTAACCCACTCTCTGGATATGCTCATTTCTTGAGCTAACTCTCTAAGCGTTTTCGGAGAGTCTGTCAGGTATCTGCTTTTAATAACCGTTCTCTCTTCGTCGGGAAGAGAATCAATAACATCAGAAAGAGCAATCTGCACATATAGGTTATACTCGCCCTCTTCAAAGGAATCTTGGTTTGAAGCAGGATCTTTTAGCAGATCAACCTTCAATGTTGAGTTTGCATCAGACTCAGAAGTTTTAACTGGAGCATCTAAACTTGAATCAAAGCCGGACAAACTGGACATCATCTGGTATATCTTTTCCTTTTTAACCCCCATTATTTCTGACATCTTGTTTATTTTTTCTTCTCCAGAAAGCCCAAGAGACTCAGCCTCAGTCCTGGCTTTGGCTAGGTTGGAAAAGATAACTCGATCAGCCCTTGTTGTTCCCATTCTAACCACAGATCTATAATTCATAACATATTTTCTCATATTGGCCTTAATCCACCACATGGCATATGTTAAAAACAAAACCTCTTTTTCTTCGTTATACATATCTACGGCTTTTATAAGGCCACAGACACCCTCTTGAACAAGGTCTTCATAAGATAGGTATGGATTATTCTTCTTTGTTTTGTAAGCCTCCTTTATAACAGCACGCATGTTAGATAGTACAAGTCTATCTAAAGCCGGCTTGCTCTTAGACTCCCTCCATTCCTTAACCAGGCTCATTTGATCTTCTTTATTTAAAACCGGATAGCTCTTTATAATTTCATTAAAAGAATTTATTTGCATATTTCCTCACCAATCAGTGTTTCTTTTGTTTCTTTTTCGTTGTTTTACTCTTTGATTTTCTTCAAAACCATCTTCGTACCAGTCCTCCCAGTCCTCATATTCATAGTAGTCTTTTTCATATTGCTGGGATTCACCATTACCTTCTTGAGCATCCTCATCATAATGAGGGGTTGACTTTTTTGATGCTTTCATTTTATCTATTTATTTTTCTCGAAACAGTGATGGTCATAGTTCCATCGCTGTTATCAACCTTTGCCAAAGTAGTCGTATCATATTCCTTAACGGAATACTTATTAAGGTAGTCTTTTTCCCAGCTTTTAATCTGGTAAGAATAACCTGATACAGAAGTTATTAATCTTCCTTGGCTTTTTTCAGTCCAATTTATTTTAAATTT
>MDSZ01090993.1_pt1 | contig 29442 bp, 35 predicted proteins | sample 811201 | NCBI WGS metagenome assembly MDSZ01 (sample SAMN05326647, study PRJNA326480) | marine metagenome | isolation source: seawater | place: Indian Ocean: North | collected 2010 | reverse complement strand
CTTTTTCATATTCTTTATCAAAATTGCTATCATCTTTTAACTCAAAGTTACCTCCTGGGTTAACTTTATTAAAAGCTAATTGACCATAATAAGTCATAGGAAATTTAGATGCTTCTAAGAAATATTTAACTGCTGTTTCTTTTTCATTGAGCTCTTCATATGAAGCTCCGAGCCAATAAGCTCCTCTTGCCAAGCTTATAGGATACCCAACATTATTATAAAAATTTTGAAAATGATTTATCGCATATTCTGGTGATTTTAAAAAAGTCAGAGCTATCCATCCAGACAACCATTCAGCCTCTGCAAATGATGAACCTGATGATAAAGAATGTTCACTTGCTACTTTATAAGCTGTTTTATATCTTTTTTTATATATTAAACTACGTGCAACGCTCTCCCTTTGATCCCACCATTTTTCAGGTCTTATCATTTGAGACTCAGTTTTATTTGAATTTTGAAATAGAATTTCTAATGAACCTTCCAGTCTACCTCTTCTATTTCTCCATCTAAGTCTATCAAATTCTAAACCAGGATCTCTTTTAAGATATTCTGGAACTTTTGCAATTGCATTATCTACGCCATATGAATTGCTCATTAAAATTTGCCTTGCATTGTATAAAGCTCTTTGATCAGTAGGCAAATATTTGAGCATTCTTTTAAGATCCCAGTATTTTCTTTCCCAAGCTAAGTAATCAGCTCGTTTAATATGATCGTCAGAAGTCAAAAACTTTTTAAATTTTGCTCTATAGTAACCTAGATCGTTTTTTCTAATTTCAGCAGTTATCCATCCATCTTTAATTAATCCTTCTACTTTATCCAATTTACCTTGTTCAAGATAAGCCTCTGCTAATTTAATTTTTCCCAATCCACCTAACGGAGGATATTTTTCAAACCAATTGATTATAGAAGTAGGAGAATTATTTCTTAAGTATATTTTTTCTTCTGCAAGATATCTTATTCTATTTATTCTTGGATAATAATCATTCTGCTCAATAAATTTTTTATATTCATTAAACGTGGCTGAATTTCTTGTTGTTTTTAAATACATCCAAGAAACTAATTTTCTAAATTCACTATCTTTTACTTTTTCAGCACTTTTTAACGCACTATTCCATTTTTTAGATTTAATAAAATTTATTGTTTCTTTTGCTTTTTCAAAGTCTTTTTTATTTAGAACTTTTGATGACGCAACTTCTTTTGATGAAATTTTATAAGTTATAGGTTTTTTTTTGGGAAAAATGAATGATGAGGAACTTATTAACTTATCCTTTATTTCTTTTTTTTTTGGTTTTTCTTTAATTTCTACTTTTTGCTGTTTTGGTTCTTTTTTTACAGTCTTTTTTTCTTCTAATCTCGGCTTAGGCATCGGCAAATTTTTGCTAGTATTTTCTGTTATTTGATTTTTAACTTTTTGAAAGATTGATGGTTTTTCTTTAGGTAAAAGGAAGTTTGTTTCTGAATTAACAGTTTTAATGTTAAAAAATATAAATAAAAATACTAGACTAATTAATTTATTAAGCATAAGTTTAAGGATATCTATCTTATATTATTTTATGCTTAAAGGATCAATTGTAGCTTTAATAACTCCCTTTAAAGACGATAATCTTGATGAGGAAACATATAGAAAATTAATAGATTATCACTTGAAAAATGGAACCAATGGAGTTGTTCCAGGTGGTACAACTGGCGAGTCACCAACTTTATCTCATAGTGAACACAAAAAAATAATCCAAATTGCCGTAAAAGAATGCAAAGGTAAAATTCCAGTTATTTCTGGCACAGGATCAAATTCCACAGATGAGGCAGTTGATTTATCTAAATACGCTGAGAAAGCAGGTTCAGATGCACTTCTCATCGTAACTCCTTATTACAATAAACCTACACAAGAAGGTTTGTATCATCATTATAAAAAAATAAATGATAGTGTTGGAATACCAATTATAATTTACAATATCCCATCAAGATCAGTGATTGATATGTCAGTTGATACTATGGCAAAATTATTTGAATTAAAAAATATTGTTGGTGTTAAAGACGCTACCGGTGATTTAAACAGAGTAGATCAACAATTAAAAGCTATGGGTGAAGATTTTATTCAACTGACAGGAAACGATGATAATGCCTTTGAATTTAATAAAAGAGGGGGAGTAGGAGCTATTGGAGTAACTGCTAATATAGCAGCTAAACTTTCATCAGATTTTCAAAAAGCCTGCAAGACAAACGTTAGTGAAGCTAAAACTCTTGATAAGATGCTTCAACCTTTACACTCTTCTTTATTTATAGAAAGCAATCCTTCTCCTGTTAAATATGCTGCTTCACTATTAGGAATGTGTAGTCCTGCCGTAAGATTGCCATTGGTTGAAATAAGAGAAGAAACAAAGAAAAAAGTCTCAGAAGCACTTAAAGTAGCAAAATTACTTTAATGAAACAAAACATAGCTCCTGGTCGAAAAATTATTTGTTTAAACAGAAAAGCAAGTTTTAATTACTTTTTTTTGGAAACCCTTGAAGCTGGAATTGCTTTAAAAGGTTCTGAAGTAAAGTCTTTAAGAGAAGGTAAAGGCAGTATCGCTGACTCGTATGCAATTGATAATAATGGTGAAATTTTTTTGATAAACTCACATATTCCTCTGTATAGACAATCATCTTACAACAATCATAATCCAAAAAGTGATAGAAAACTTTTATTAAAAAGAAAAGAAATAAACAAACTTATTGGAAGAATAAATCAAGAGGGACTGACAATAGTACCCACAAAAATGTATTTTTTTAAAGGAAAAGTAAAAGTTGAAATCGCTGTGGCAAAAGGAAAAAAACTTTATGACAAAAGACAAGTAAAAAAAACGAGGGATTGGAATAGGGAGAAAGCGAGATTATTAAGTAAAAATAATAAATGATACATTTAAATATAGGCTCTAATCTGAAATCAAAATATGGTTCAAAGATAGACAATATTAATATCGCCATAAATCTTTTAATTGAGTCAAAAATTAAAATAACAAAAATTTCAAAATTTTATGAAACTCCATCTTACCCTAATAACAGAAATCCTAAATTTTTAAATGTTGGATTAGTAAGTAAATTTGAAGGTAGCTATTTTGAACTTATGAAGCGAATTCAATTAATTGAAAAAAAATTAGGAAGAGTAAAAACACAAAAAAATGACCCTCGAATTATTGATATTGATATTATTGATTTTAAAAAAATGATAAAAAAAAGCAATAAATTAACCTTACCTCATCCAAAATGTCATTTAAGAAATTTTGTGTTGTATCCGATATATGAAATTGATCCTAAATGGTCACATCCAATATTTAAGAAAAATGCCCAATTTTTGATAAATAAATTATCTCAAAAATCTAGGATTGAGATTACAAGATTGCAGAAAAATGTTAATATTGAAACATGATTAATAATAATGAGCTCATTGATCAAATTAAATCATACAACAAGTTTTTAAATTCAGAATCATTAAATAAGGCATATAATTTTGCATTAGAGGCGCATCAAAATCAGAAAAGAGATGAAGGCGTTCCATACATTATTCATCCTATTGCTGTTGCAAAAATTTTAACAGAATTAAAGTTAGATACAGCTACAATCACAACCGGTCTGTTACACGACACGATTGAAGATACAAACGTTACATATGAAACAGTAAAAAAAGAATTTGGTGAAGAAGTTGCAAACTTAGTTGAGGGTGTTACTAAAATTTCTGCATTGGAAGATAAAGCTTCAGATAACTCTAAGGCGGAAAATTTCCGTAAATTAATTTTAGCTACTTCTAAAGATATAAGAGTGTTATTGGTTAAATTAGCTGATCGGTTGCATAATATGCGGACAATTCAATTTGTTAAAGATAAAGAGAAAATTATAAGAAAAGCAAAAGAAACTATGGAGATATATGCACCACTTGCTGATAGAATGGGCATGAATAGAATACGAGATGAATTAGAAGACTTGTCATTTTCAGTTTTAAATAAACCGGCTAGAGATTTAATCTTAGAAAGATTAAGTTTTATAAAAAACAATAGAGAAGATACGTTTAAAAATACTTCACATGAATTAATAGAATTGTTAAAGGAAAACGGTATCACCGCAACTATCACTGGTCGAGAAAAAACACCTTTTTCTATTTGGAGAAAAATTCAAAATAAAAAAATTTCTTTAGAACAACTTACTGATATAATTGGTTTTAGAGTAATAGTTAAAAATATTGAAGATTGTTATAAAACATTAGGAATTTTTCACAGTAAATTTTCAACAATACCTGGGAAGTTTAAAGATTATATTTCTACACCAAAAATAAATAATTATAAATCAATACACACTGCAGTGATTGGTCCAAAAAAAAATAGGATAGAAATTCAAATTAGAACATTTGATATGCATGAATTTGCACAAAGAGGTATAGCCTCACATTGGAAATATAAATCCTCAGAAAAATTTTCTGAATTATCTTGGAAAGAATATGACTGGTTAAGAGATTTAGTAGAAATTATTGAAGCAGGAACCAGTCCAGAACATTATTATGAATTTACTAAATTACAAATGTTCCAGGAAAATGTTTTTTGTTTTACACCTAAAGGAGCAGTAATTAAATTACCACAAAAAGCTACACCAATAGATTTTGCTTATGCTGTGCATACAAAGATCGGTGATAGTGCAATTGGTTGTTCTATTAATGGAAGACAATCAACGCTTCAAAGCATTTTAAAGAATGGTGATTTAGTCGACATTGAAACATCAAAAAATGCAACTCCCTCATTGCACTGGTTGTCGTCTTCAACGACTGGTAAAGCTCGTTCTTCAATACGTAAATATTGGCAAGATAAATCAACAGAAAATATAAAAGTAGAAGAAAAAAATTACTCAAGTACAATCGAGGTAGATTTACCTCATAAACCTGGTGCATTAGGTCATATCAGTTCATTAATAGGTCTAAATAAAGGAAATATTGTGAATATTGAAATGATTAAACGAAAAAAAGATCACCTAAGTTTCTCATTTGATCTACAAATTAAAGATTTGAAAAATTTTACAAACTTGATAAGTCAAATAAAGCAAAGTAATTTAAAATTCAAAATTATTCGACATAAACGGAAAAAAAATGATTTCATTAAAAGAATCTTTGAAAATTTTAAAAGAAACTAATGCTCTTTTAGACGGCCACTTTATTCTTTCATCAGGCTTACATAGCCCTCAGTATGTTCAATGCGCTCAACTAATGAGCAAACCTGACAAGGCATTAGTTATCTGCAAATCTTTATCTGAAAAAATAAGCAATGAGTTTAAAAATTTTGATATTATTTTATCTCCAGCAATGGGCGGTATATTAGTAGGATATGAAATAGGAAAGCTCTTAAATAAGGAAACAATATTTTCAGAAAGAGTAAATGGTGAATTTAAACTTAGAAGAGATTTTAAAATTAAAGAAAATCAAAAAGTACTAATTATAGAAGATGTTATTACCACAGGTAAATCAAGTTTAGAGTGTGCTGCTCTTGTAAAAGATTGTAGAGCAACTGTGGTAGGTTACGCCTGCATTATTGATAGATCAAATAATAAATCTAACATCAAAGATAAAATTATTTCTCAAGTACAACTGAATATTCCCACCTATACAAGAGAAAATTTACCAAAAAATTTATTAGCACTTGATGCCATAAAACCCGGAAGTAGAAGTTTCTAATGAAGAGAATAAGACTTGGTGTAAATATTGACCATGTAGCAACAGTTAGAAATGCAAGAGGTGAAAATTACCCAAGTCCTTTAAGAGCCGCTTTACTTGCTCAGAAATATGGGGCGGACTCAGTTACTATTCATCTTAGAGAAGATAGAAGACATATTAATGAAAATGACTTAAAGGAAATAAAATCTAAACTTAAAATTCCACTCAATCTTGAAATTGCTGCAACGAAAGAAATGCTTAGTATTGCTTTAAAAAGTAGGCCTCCTTTTATTTGTATTGTTCCTGAAAAAAGAAAAGAAATTACCACAGAGGGAGGTTTAAATTTGAATTATAAGAAAAAATTTTTAAAATTGATTATTGAAAAGTTAAAAAAAAATCATTCTAGAGTAAGTTTGTTCATTGAGCCAAATCTGAAAGATTTGAAAGAATCTAAAAATCTAAACGTAGATTGTGTTGAATTACATACCGGAAAGCTATGTAATTTAATTAATAAAAATAAAAACTATAAAAAAGAATTAAAAAAGATAACTAATGCTGTAATATTTGGAAATAAATTAGGGCTAGAAGTTCATGCGGGGCATGGATTAACATACAGATCTGCTAAAATTTTATCTAAAGTTAAAGGTATTAAAGAATTTAATATAGGGCATTTCTTAATTGGTGACTCTATATTTGTAGGCTTAGGTCAAGCGATAAAAATATTTAAAAAGATATTGAAAGTATGAAAATTTTTGGAGTTGGAACAGATATTGTTGAAGTAAAAAGAATTAAAAATTCTTTAAAAAAAAATCATTTTTAACTAGATTATTTAGCAAAGAGGAAGTTCTTAAATGTAAAAAAAAAAATAAATCTCATAACTGTTTTGCAAAGAGATTTGCAGCAAAAGAGGCATTTTCAAAAGCATTAGGGACTGGAATTTCTAAGGGAATTAATTTTAATGAAATAATTATATTAAATGAAAAAAACGGTAAGCCGTTTATCAAACTAAAAAATAACACAAAGTATATTGTAGAAAAAAGAATAAAAAAAAAAAATATAAGATTTCATTGTCTATAGCAGATGAAAAAAATTACGCAGTTGCTTTTGTTACTATTTCAATATGAATAAAAATAAATTAAAAAAAATAATTGTAGAAAATTTGAAAACATTACTTGGTGCTCTTATAATAGCAATACTAATAAGATCTTTAATTATACAACCATTTTATATTCCCTCATCTTCAATGGAGCCTACATTGCTAGTAGGCGATAGAATTTTCGTTTCAAAATATTCATACGGTTATAGCAAACATTCATTTCCTTTTAGTCCTAATTTTTCGAAAAAACGTTTTTTTTCAAAAGATCCTAAACAAGGTGATTTAGTTGTATTTAAGACTCCAATAGATAATAGAACTGATTATATAAAACGTTTAATTGGTCTACCTGGTGACGAAATACAATTTATTAATGGAGATATTTTCATAAATGGAGACAAAATTCTTAGAAAAGAAACATCTATTACTGAAACAATAAGATGTGGAAAATTTAACTTAAATACAAAAACATTTATTGAGACATTACCCAATGGCATTACACATTTAGCAACATATGATACAAGAGGTACTCTTCAAAACACAAAGAAATACAAAGTTCCTGATAACCATTTTTTTTTGATGGGTGATAATCGTGATTGTTCAAAAGATAGTAGATATCTAGATGAAGTTGGTTATGTAAAAAAGTTAAACCTAGTTGGAAAAGCAAAAATTATTTTTTTTTCAAATGATACTTATAGTGGCAGTTTATTAAAATTTTGGAATTTAAAAAATTCTTTTAGACTAGATCGAACTTTTAAAGGCTTATAATGAATAAATCTGTAAAAGATCTTGAAAATATTCTTAATTATAATTTTAAAGATAAAGTTTTATTACAAAAAGCCTTAACCCACAAAAGCTATGATAATAGTATCAATAATGAAAAATTAGAATTTTTAGGAGATAGAGTACTAGGATTAATTATATCATCTAAATTATTAGAAAAATATCCAAATGAAAAGGAAGGAATTATAGATAAAAAATTTGCTAATTTAGTAAATAAATCCACTTGTGTAGAAATTGCCAAAAAATTAAACATAAAGAAATTTTTATACTTAGGAGCTTCTCATTCAAATTTTAAAAAAACAGAGGAAAAGATCATTAGTGATTGTTTAGAAGCGTTAGTAGGAGCAATATATTTAGATGGAGGATTTAAAGCCTCAGAGGATTTTGTTCTTGACCGATGGGGGTTATATATTGAAAAGTCTGTAATAACAAAAATAGACTCCAAAACAAAACTTCAAGAATATACTTTAAAAAAATTTAAGATTTTACCTAAATATACTTTTTTTAAAAAAAAAGGACCTCAACATAAACCAATTTTTACTACCGAAGTTGAAATTCCTAATTCAAAAAAAATAATCGGCAAAGGCACCTCTAAAAAAAATGCTCAACAAAATGCAGCAAAAAAACTTATAGAAACTTTAAAAATATGAATTGGGAAGATGAATGTTACCTATTATCTAAAAGAAAATTTAGAGAAAATGCCAATATAGTAAATGTATTTTCAAAACATAAAGGTAAAGTCTCAGGAATTGTTTATGGAGGTAATTCTAGAAAAGTAAGAAATTACTTACAAATATCAAATAAAATATTTGTAGTTCATAATTCAAAAAATGAAGATAAGATTGGTTATTTCAAAACAGAACTTATAAAAGCGATTTCCCCAAATTATTTTGATGATAAAAAAAGGACAGCGGCCCTAATTTCAATTTGTTCATTATTAAATTCTTTATTACCTGAGTCACAACCCAATAAAAATATATACAATTCATTTGAAAAATTTATGCAATCAATAGATACAGATAATTGGATAGCATTATATATTTTCTTTGAAATAAGCTTAATTAAAGAATTAGGTTTTGATCCAAATCTTAATATATTCAAAAAAGAGATATTAAATTCTCAAGATATATCCAATTTGTCTATCGATGGTTATAATTATCAAATTCCAAATTTTCTGATATTAAGAACAGCCCCTCGAGATCTAACTGGTTTTTTAATAAAAAAAGCTTTAACTTTTACTAGAAATATATTTTTAAATAAATTTTATAAAGTAAATAATATTATCTTGCCAAATTCACGTATAATTTTTGAAAATTATTTTAATTGATTTTCTTTAATTTTTTCATAATTTCAATAGCAAAATAAGTAACTATTGCAGATGCACCAGCTCTTTTAAAAGCAATTAGACTCTCAAAAATAGCATCATCATTAATTATTTTTTTTTGGATACCATTTTTAATTAAACTATATTCCCCCGATACTTGATAAGCAAAAACTGGAATTTTAAACTTTTCTTTTATATTTTTAATTATATCTAAATAAATAATTCCTGGCTTCACCATCACTATATCTGCACCTTCTTTTATGTCTAAGCCTATTTCTCTATAGGCTTCTGTAGAATTTTTATAATCCATTTGATATGTTTTTTTATTTGTTTTTAAATTCTGATTTGAGCCTACTGCGTTTCTAAAGGGACCATAAAAATTTGAGGCGTATTTAGCGGCATAAGAAACTATGCTTATATCTTTAAAATTATTTTTATCTAAAGCTTTTCTTATTAACCCGACCCTTCCATCCATCATATCTGATGGAGCTATAACATCACAACCCATTTTTGCTTGTATCAAAGATTGTTTAATTAAGATTTCAATTGTCTTATCATTATTGATCTTATTATCAATCAAAAGACCATCATGTCCGTGAGAAGTATAAGGATCTAATGCTACATCACACATAACTCCAATATTAGGATATCTTTTTTTTATGTATCTTATGGACTGACAAACTAAATTATTTTCGTTAAGCGCTTCAGAACCAATTTTATTTTTTTTGTTTTCTGGAGTGTTTGGAAATATAGCTACCATTGGTATTTTATATTTTTTTACCTGGTTCATTATTAAGTTGAGTTTATTAACTGAATACCTGTAAACACCTGGCATTGATTTAATTTTTTCAATATGATTTTTGCCATCCCTCACAAAAATTGGTAAAATCAAATCATTTGATGATAAATGATTTTCTGATACTAATTTTCTCATCCAATCTGAATTGCGAACTCTTCGCAACCTTGTGGAGGGATATTTGCCTATAATTTTCATGTAAATAAAGTATTAGATTTCATTTGATGCGACAAATGATATATTATAAATAATTCCTAAGTAATTATAAAAGATATTTATGGCACACCTTAATTTTTCTGATTTTTATCAAGTTCCTAACCTCAAATTTGACATTAATAGATTAAGAAAAGATTTAAATGAGGTATTAGAAAAAAAAAAATTTGAAACACCTGGAGTTACTAATTTTGGTGCTATTCCTTTGAATAAAATACCAAACGATGAAGACTCAATTAAAGGTAACAAGGTAAGAGGTATATATTGGACAATACCAGATGAAAAAGGCAAAGAAGTTTCAAGAGACGTTCCAATAGATGAATCGAAATACACTGAATTACTTCCAGAATTTGAAAATACTTACTTTAAAGAAGTTTACAATACTTTGAAATCTAAATTTAAACTCGGTAGAGTAAGGTTGCTTCTCAAAGAACCAAGATCTGTTTTAAGTTGGCATAAAGATCCAGAACCAAGGCTCCACATTCCTATCATAACCAATTTAGGCTGCTCTATGGTTATTGAAAATGTTGCCAAACATTTACCCGCTGATGGTCATGTTACAATAACAAATAACACAAAATACCATAATTTTTTTAATGGCGGTGAACAAGCACGTATTCATTTAGTTGCTTGTGTCCTTGAAAACCCTTTCAAATAAGTTTGAAAAAATTAAATAAAAAACTTTGCATAGCTTCTGATCACGCAGGTTATCAATTAAAAGAACAGGTTAAAAATCATTTGATAAAAAAGAATATATCTATAATTGATTTAGGACCTTATGATAATAATTCTGTAGATTACCCTGATTATGCAAAAAAGGTATCCTTAAGAATTAAGTCAAAAAAAGTGATTTTGGTATATTAATTTGTGGATCTGGTACTGGAATGGCAATCAGTGCAAATAAAACCAAAGGTATTAGGGCTGCGGTATGTTATAACCTAAAATCTACAAGATTGTGTAGGCTGCATAATAATGCTAATATTATATCAATAGGATCAAGAATGACAAAAAAAAACGATGCTATAAAATTTATATCTGCTTTTTTAAAGACAGATTTTGAAGGAGGAAGACACTTAAGAAGAATAAAGAAAATATAAATATGTCAACAGCAATTAAAATAGATAATTTAATAAATAATTTTTTTAATCTAAGTTTGAAAGATTCTGACTCAGATTTATATAAAACTGTAAAACAGGAATTAATAAGACAACAAAATCATATTGAGCTAATTGCCTCAGAGAATATTGTTTCTAGAGCAGTATTAGAGGCTCAAGGTTCTGTATTAACAAATAAATATGCAGAAGGATACCCTGGAAAAAGATATTATGGTGGCTGTGAACACGTAGATGTTTCTGAAGAATTAGCAATTGAAAGAGCAAAAAAACTTTTTAATTGTAATTTTGCGAATGTTCAACCACATTCAGGTGCGCAAGCAAATGGAGCAGTTTATCTAGCTTTATTAAAACCTGGTGATACAATTTTAGGAATGAGTTTAAACTCAGGAGGTCATCTCACTCATGGAGCAAAACCTGCTCAATCTGGAAAATGGTTTAATGCAATTCATTATGATGTAGATAAAAAAACTGGACTAATAGATTACGAAAATGTAGAGAAGCTAGCTATTGAAAATAAACCCAAACTAATTATCGCCGGTGGAAGTGCATATTCACGTATCATAGACTTTAAGAGATTTAGAGAAATTTGTGATAAGGTAAACGCTTATCTTTTAGTTGACATGGCACATTTTTCTGGATTGGTAGCTGGTGGAGTTTATCCTAATCCAACTCAATATGCTGATGCAGTAACTTCTACAACCCATAAAGTTTTAAGAGGACCTAGAGGTGGAATTATTCTAACAAATAAGGAAGAATTAATAAAAAAATTTAATAGTGCAATTTTCCCAGGACTACAAGGTGGACCGCTCATGCATGTAATTGCAGCTAAAGCAGTTTGTTTTAAAGAAGCTTTATCTCAGGAATTTAAAGCTTATGTAAAAAATGTAATTTACAATGCTAAAGTTTTATCTGAACAATTAAATAAAAACGGTTTTAAGATTTTCTCTGGTGGAACAGATACCCATTTGATGCTTGTTGATTTAAGAGATTATAATGTTACAGGTAAGGATGCAGAAGCGTCACTTGTTCGAGCTAATATCACTTGTAATAAAAATGGAATTCCCTTTGATACAAAGAGTCCAATGATTACATCAGGAATACGTTTAGGCACGCCAGCTTGTACGACTAGAGGATTTGGATCAAAGGAGTTTATATTAATCGCAAATTTAATAACTAAAGTTATAAATGGATTGAAGGAAAATCCTGAAGATAATTCAAAAATAGAAAAAGAAGTACAAAAAGAGGTTATTGATCTTTGTTCATCTTTCCCTATATATAGTGATTAGGAACAATTAAATAACTATGCTTTGTCCTTTTTGTAGAGAAAAAGATACTTCAGTTGTAGACTCAAGACCTACAGAAGATGGCACTGCTATAAGAAGACGAAGACTCTGTGGTTGTGATAGAAAGGAAAGATTCACAACTTTTGAAAGAGTACAATTTCAAGAACTTACAGTTATAAAAGGTAACGGTAAAAGAGAACCATTCGACAGAGATAAAATTTCAAAATCAATAAGAATTGCGACTCGTAAAAGACCGATAGACTCGGAAAATATTGAAAAATTTATTTCAAAAATAGTGAGAAATTTAGAAGGTCTAGGTGAAAGTGAAATTCCTACATCAACTATAGGAAAATTTATTATGGAGGGTTTATCTAGTTTAGATCAAGTTGCCTATGTTCGTTTTGCTTCTGTCTATAAAAATTTTAAGGAAGCCAAAGACTTTGAACAATTTGTAGGCAATTTAGATGAAAAAAAATCATAATAGTTTTCTAAATTTGGCATTTAATTTGGCTAAAATTAATTTAGGGAAAACTAATGAAAATCCTTCGGTCGGTTGCATCGTTGTTAAAAATAATACTGTTATTTCCTCTGGATATACCTCGTTAAAAGGAAGACCTCATGCTGAGTCTAATGCTCTTGGATTTAAAAAAAATTTTATTAATAGTGATTTATATGTAACTTTGGAACCATGCACACATAAAGGAAAAACACCTCCATGCGTTAATTTGATTAAAAAAAAAGGTGTTAAAAGAGTTTTTTATGCTTTTAACGATAAAGATTTAAGAACGTCAAAGAGAGCCAAAAATTTTTTAATTCAAAGTAAAATTTTTTCAAAAAAAATTATAAATAAAACTAACTCATCTTTTTATAACAGTTATTTTAATTTTCATTTGAATAAGATACCTTACATTAATGCCAAAATTGCTCTATCGAATGATCTTTATACGATAAATTCTAATTCAAAATGGATAACTAATGACTTGTCTAGATCAAGAGTTCATTTAATTAGATCAGAACACGATTCTATTATTTCAACTTCCAAAACTATTAACAAAGATAATGCCTTGTTAAATTGTAGAATTGATGGATTAAATAATCATACCCCACATCTGATAATTATTGACCTAAAACTAAAGTTAAAAAAAAATTTAAATATTTTTAAAAAGAAATTACAAAGAAAAATATTTATAGTCACTTCTCAAGCAAATAAAAAAAAAATTATTTTTTTTAAAAAAAAAGGGGTAAAATTCATATTTATTCCAAAATTAAAATCAAGAGATGATTTTATCTCATTATTGGAAATCTTAAAAAAAAAAAACTTAAATAGAATTTTAATCGAATGTGGGTTAATTTTTTTAAAATCTTGTATTGAATATAAATTAATATCAAATTTATATTATTTCAAATCTGGAAAAAATCTCGGAAAAAATGGTTCTAACAACATTTCAATTAATTTTTTAAGAAAATTGTCATTAAAAAGAAAAATTAACGTAAATCTTGATGGAGATGAACTTTACATGGTAAAATTGAAATAATGTTTAACGGAATTATATATAATCAAGGTAAAATAATTAGAATAAAAAAGAGTCCTAGATACGTGTCTGGCAGCTTAGTAATTGAAATAGAGTCCAATATTAAATTTAATAGAAAAGATATTGGCGAGTCAGTATCGTGTGACGGGGTATGCTTAACTTTGATCAGAATTAACGAGAAATCATTTTCATTTTATTTGTCTAAAGAAACTATTAAACGATCTAATTTTAAGTATGCAAAATTAGGCAAAATAATAAATTTAGAAAAATCTTTACTTAATGGTCAAAAAATTTCAGGACATTATGTTCAAGGGCATGTTGACTCTACTGCTAAAGTAAAAATTATAAAGATAATTGATAAAACTTGGATAATTAAATTAGAGCTAAGTGATAAAAAATTACAAAAATATTTAATTGAAAAAGCTTCAATAAGTATAAACGGAGTTTCTCTCACACTTTCAAAAGTAACAAAAGGATATTTTGAAATTAATGTAATACCCCATACCTTGAAGCTTACTAATTTAAAGAATTTAAAAACCAAAGATTTAGTAAATGTTGAGCTAGATATTTTTGGTAAATATGTATCCAAAATATCAAAATAATGAAAAAAAAAAACTTTTTCTAAAATCCAGGATATTTTACTCGACGCTAAAAGAGGTAAAATGTTTATACTCGTAGATGATGGAAACAGAGAGAACGAAGGTGATTTAGTCATACCAGGATCAAAGTGTAACTCTAAAAATATTAATTTTATGGCTAAACATGGCAGAGGTTTAATTTGTTTGGCTCTCACATCAAAAAAAGTTAAGAAATTAAATTTACCTTTGATGTCATCTATTAATAAATCAAGAACACAAACTGCTTTTACAATTTCTATAGAATCTAAAACAGGTGTTACAACTGGTATCTCTGCTCACGATAGGGCTAGAACAGTCAAAGTCGCCATACAACCAAAATCAAATAGACATAGTATTGTTTCCCCAGGCCATGTGTTTCCTCTAGTCTCAAAAGATGGTGGAGTTCTTGAAAGGGCAGGACATACAGAAGCTTCAGTAGATATTTCAAAATTAGCAAAACTAAATCCAAGCGCAGTTATTTGTGAAGTAATGAATGAAGATGGAACTATGGCTCGCTATAAAGATCTAGTACCTTTTGCAAAAAAACATAGATTAAAAATTGCAAAAATAGAGGATCTTATTTCTTACAGATTAAAAAATGAAAAATTAGTAAAATTAATTTCAAATAAAAAAATAAAAATTAAAAATTTTGGTCATTTTGACCTTAAAACTTTTAAAAATAAATTAGATGGATCTGAGAATTATGCAATAACGAAAGGTAAATTTTACAAGAACAAAGCTTCAAGAGTAAGAGTAATATCTACTAATGTCTTAAGTAGCTTTTTAAATCTTAGTAAAGATATTTCGAAAAGTTCTTTAAAACACCTTAATAAGTTTAATAATTTTGCTTTAATATTAATTAAAGGTTCAAGTCTTAATCCTTCATCTTCAGAAAACAATAAAATACTTAGATATTATGGTATAGGAGCTCAAATTATTAAAGAATTAAAGATAAAAAATATGATATTAGTTTCTAGAACAAAAAAACGTATTATTGCACTAAAGGGCTATGGTATAAAAATTACCAAACAAGAGATTATAAAATGAAAAAAAAACCTAAAATCTTAATCGTAAGATCAAGATATAATAATACTACGGAGTTATATGAATCAGCCTATAATGAACTAGATAAAAGAAAAATAAAAAATGTTGAGTCAAAATTCGTTAACGGAGCTTTTGAAATACCAGTAGCTATAGCTAGAAATATAAATAAGTTTGATGCTTTTATTGCAATAGGAATTATAATTAAAGGTGAGACACCTAATTTTAATCTCATATCTCAGGCTATAACCAATGGAATAATGCAGCTATCAATATTACATAAAAAACCGATAGGTAATGCAATTTTAACATGCTTAAACTTTGAGCAGGCGGAAGAAAGAGGACAAAAAGGAAAAGAAGCAGTAGAAGCAGTTTTAGATGTTCTAAATCCAGTTGCAGATCGTAAATTAACAAAAAAAAAAGTTAAAGAACTTAAAGAATTAAATGATCTTATAAAAGAAGATGATCCTGAAAAAATTATAAAGATGGTTAGAAAAGCAAAAAAATGAGCTCTCAAAGCAATAAGGTAAACCCAAGTCCTAGAATAAGAGTAATTCAAAAAATATATGGCCACCTAATGAATCCTGATGAACAAATTAGTTACGCTAAAAGCCAATATAAAAAGTTTATCAAAGATGTTACTGAGGGAACTTTAGAAAGAAAAGATTTAATTGAAGAAACAATAATTAAGCATCTGGACAAGGATATAAATTTAGAAAAAACAGATAAATTGTTAAAAATTATTTTATTTTCAGCTGTTTTTGAGTTAATTTTTAAACATAACACACCAAAAAATGTGGTGATAAGTGAGTATGTTAAAGCATCTGAGTTCTTTTTAGAGAAGTCTCAAACAAGCTACTTAAATGCTATTTTAGATAAGATATCCAAACTTATCAGAAAAGAGTAATTAGTTGCCATTATGTCACTAATAAGGATTAAGTTTAACTTGCCTTTTTTAAATAATTTTGGCATTTATCGAAATTAATAATGAAAGATTTTTTAGAATTACTATATCTAATATCCTTTACAGGAATTTTAGCAGTCGCCTACAGTTATTTGTTGTCTGGACAAATACTTTCTGCTAGCGCTGGTAATAACAGGATGCAAGAAATAGCCGAGGCAATTCAAATAGGTGCTAAGGCATATCTAAATCGTCAATACAAAACTATTGCAGTAGTCGGTATCATTGTTTTAGCTGTAGTGACTTATTTCTTTAATTATCTTGTCGGATTAGGATATTTTATTGGCGCTTTTTTATCGGGAGTAGCTGGTTATGTTGGAATGCTAATATCTGTAAAAGCTAATGTTAGAACTGCTGAAGCTTCGAGACATAGTCTTCAATCTGGTTTGACAATAGCCTTTAAATCTGGAGCTATCACAGGATTATTAGTTGCAGGTTTAGCGCTTTTAGCTATCACTATCTACTATATTATATTAATTAACATTAACGTTGACAGCAGAGAAATTATTAATGCTTTAGTAGCACTTGGTTTTGGAGCCTCATTAATTTCAATTTTTGCAAGACTAGGTGGTGGAATTTTTACAAAAGGTGCTGATGTTGGAGCTGACTTAGTTGGAAAGGTTGAAGCTGGCATTCCAGAAGATGATCCACGAAATCCAGCAGTTATAGCTGATAATGTTGGAGATAATGTCGGTGATTGTGCGGGTATGGCCGCAGATTTATTTGAAACTTATGCAGTTACTATTGTAGCAACAATGGTTTTAGCTTCTATATTTTCTCCTCAAGATTATAATTTAATGATATATCCATTAGCTATTGGTGGAGCTTGCATAATCACTTCAATAATTGGAACTTGGTTTGTAAAACTAGGTAAAAGTAAAAATATAATGGGGGCTTTATATAAAGGATTCATAGTAACTGCTGTTACATCGTTAATTATAATGTATCCTGTCACAGATTCTATAGTAGGAATAAAAAGCACTTACAATAATAATTCAGGAGCCATTTTTTCAGGTTTTGATTTATATATTTGTGGTGTTGTAGGTTTTATTATTACAGGATTATTAATATGGGTTACTGAATATTATACTGGAACAAATTATCGTCCTGTTAAGACAGTTGCTCAATCATCAACTACTGGTCATGGAACTAATGTTATTCAAGGACTAGCAATATCTATGGAGGCAACAGCAATTCCTGCGTTGATAATAGTGGCTGGAATTTTGTATACGAATAGTTTAGCTGGGTTATATGGCATAGCTATAGCAGTAACATCTATGTTAGCTCTTACAGGAATGGTTGTAGCTTTAGATGCATATGGTCCTGTAACAGATAATGCCGGAGGTATTGCAGAAATGTCAAAATTACCAAAAAATGTAAGAAAAACTACTGATGCTCTTGACGCTGTAGGAAACACAACAAAAGCCGTAACAAAAGGATACGCAATAGGATCTGCTGGTTTAGGTGCTTTAGTATTATTTGCTGCGTATACAGAAGATATAAAATATTTTTCTAAAGTAAAAAATTCTGCATTAGAGGGTGTTGATGTAACTTTCGATTTATCAAATCCATTTGTTGTTGCAGGCTTATTAATTGGTGGAATGTTACCATATTTATTTGGATCAATGGGTATGCAAGCTGTTGGGAGAGCGGGTGGAGCTGTAGTGATTGAAGTAAGAAGACAGTTTAAAAAAATCCCTGGGATAATGAGAGGTAAAAGAAAACCTGATTATGGTCGTTTAGTTGATTTATTGACTAAAGCTGCAATTAAGGAAATGATAATACCATCTCTTTTACCAGTTTTATCACCAATAGTACTTTATTTTGTAATTTTACAAATTGGAGGTATGGAGGCAGCACTTTCATCTTTAGGCGCTATGCTTTTAGGTGTAATTATAACTGGATTATTTGTAGCTGTATCTATGACAGCTGGAGGAGGAGCCTGGGATAATGCTAAAAAATACATCGAAGACGGAAACTTTGGCGGCAAAGGCTCAGAAGCTCATAAATCTGCAGTTACAGGAGATACTGTAGGTGATCCTTATAAAGACACAGCAGGTCCAGCTGTTAATCCAATGATAAAAATAACTAATATAGTTGCTTTACTATTATTAGCTGTTATAGCACATTAAAAATTTATTTTCTATTCCTATACATTTTTGATCTTACACTCGATAAAAATGAAGCTACAAAACTTTTTTGTGTAAGTTTATTTTCAGTTTTTTTTGAGGAAAAAACGACTTTTTGCATATCTTCTTTACTATAAAATTTTTTAGTATCAAGCACCCCATACTTATTAAATGATATTACTAATGCATTATTGGATTTGGTTATGTGTTTACCCAATTTGTGGTATTTTCCTTTACTTAGTGTCCTTTCTAAATATATCCATATATCATCGTCGCCAATTGATTTTGAATGGGGTTGGCCAATAATTTTGACCACATCATTTTTGTTTGACTTATTTACTATAAGTTTGTCAGATCTATTTTCTAGGAATAAAATACCATGGTTTTTATCAGGATCTTTTAATTGACAGCTTGTTAAAATAGTAAATAAAACTATATATATAAATATTGTATGATTTTTAATTTTAAAAAACATAATACTGTCTTTTATAATACTTTATTACATTTATCTAGAAACTTGTTTTTTTACGATAAAATTTCACTAAAAGATACTTATGAAACAAGAATTTATTTAATGTTTCTTCATTTTGCTATAATTTTAACAATTTTTAAATTAAAAAAGATAAAATTTCCACAAAATGATTATGATAGTTTATTTTTCAACATCGAAAATAATCTCAGAGAGCTAGGTTTTGGGGATGTCTCAGTTAATAAAAAAATGAAAGATCTTAATAAAGTTTTTTACGATATTTTATTAAAATTTAAAGGAGGAAATGAACAATTTACTCTCGAAGAAAAATTGATATCTAGATATTTTCCTACTTTACAAGACTCAAATGATGAAAAATATAGACTTTTGTCAAAATACTTTGAAAATTTTTATCATTTTTGTTTTGAATTAAGTCCTGAAACTATGATAAAAGATGCTTTAAAATTTAAAGGATAATAATGGCTGTACCAAAAAGAAAAACCTCTGTATCAAGAAAAAAAATGAGAAGATCACATCATAAATTATCTGCAACTAATGTAGCTGAAGATAAAAAGAGCGGTGAATATAGATTATCTCATCATATCGACTTAAAATCCGGGTATTATAACGGTAAGAAAATATTAGATATTTAGTATCAACTCATGACTAAAAAAATTACTATTGCTGTGGATGCAATGGGTGGTGAAAATGCACCAGAGAAAAATATAAAGGGATTAAAACTTTTTTTAAAAAAAAGAAATCACAATCAAGATTTTATCATAAATCTTCATGGTAATGAGACAATATTAAATAACGAATTAAAAAAATTTAATATATCAGATAATAGAATTAAAATTTTGCATTCAGAGGGAATAGTATCAGATGAAGAAACTCCATTAACAGCTATCAAGAATTCAAAAAACACAAGTATGTGGAACTCTGTTCAATCTCAATTAAATGGTGAGGCTGATATAAGTTTATCTGCTGGTAATACAGGAGTTCTTTTAGTTATTTCTAGGATGATTTTAAAAATGATGAAAGAAGTTAACAAGCCAGCTTTAGCTGGACTATGGCCCTCAGATAAAGGAATGAGTGTTGTTCTTGATCTTGGAGCAAACATTGAATGTGACGATAAAAATTTAGTCGATTTTTCAGAAATGGGTTCGGCACTTTATAAATCGATTTTTCCTGATCAAAAACCTCGTGTTGCTTTACTTAATATTGGCTCAGAGGAAATTAAAGGTACAGAAGTACTAAAGTCTGCTTATAGTAAATTAAAACTATTGAGCAATGATAATAATTTCATTTTTAATGGATATATAGAGGGAAATAATTTGATGAGCGGAGATTCAAATGTAATTGTTACTGATGGATTTACTGGTAATATCGCACTTAAGACAGCAGAAGGAACAGCAAAATTCATTACTAAAAATCTTAAAAAAACATTAATGGATTCTTTATTGTCAAAAATTTCAATTTTATTTTCTTACTTTCAACTTAAAAAATTTAAAGAAAAACTTGATCCAAGTAAATATAATGGGGCAATTTTTTTAGGTTTAAACGGACCAGTTGTAAAAAGTCATGGAGGAACAGATGCTAAAGGTTTTTATTACTCTATAGACTTATGTTATAAGATAATAAAAGGGAACTTAATGCATCAAATAAAAAGCAATCTAAAACATTTAGATGTCGAAAATAAGTAAAAGATTAACTAAACAAAATATATCAAAAAAAATTAATAATATTTTGGGCTTTTCAAATACATATTCTTTGATTTTAACAAATGATTTGATCGATATTTTAAGGGAAATGATCAAGGCTAAATCTTTAAATATTAAAAACTTTGGAAGTTTTAAAATATTAAAAAAAAAAGAAAGAGTGGGTAGAAATCCTAAAACAGGTAAAAACTTTATTATTTCAGCGAGAAGGAGTATAAGTTTTACTCAATCAAAAAAGACTTTATCTTAACAAATGAGCAAATATATTAATATTTCAGATCTTTCAAAAATATTAAATTTAATTGATAAAAAAACAAAAAAACCACTTAACTATATTCTCAGATATTGGGAAAAAGAGTTTAAAGAAATTAAACCAACAATAATTAGAAATAGAAGATATTATTCAGTTAAACAAGTTGAGTTAATCAAATTAATTAAATTTTTACTTAAAGATAAAGGTTTGCGAGTAAGTGGAGTAAAAAGATTATTAAAATCGAGAACAAATAAGCTTGACGAAAACAATTTATTTGGTTTAAAAGCTAGTTATTATAAAAATAATATTGAAATAAAAAGTAAAAATATTTTAGAAAAAATTAGAAAACTAAGATCTTATGGCAAAAAAAACACATATTAAGGTTAGAATGGTTCCTGAGGCTAATCCGGATAGTAAATTCATATATTATGCGAAAAAACCTACTAAAGGTGAAAAAGCAAAAGAAAAACTTAAATTAAAAAAATATAATCCGAATACACGAAAACATGAATTTTTTGTGGAAAAAAAACTACCGCCGCACAGCAAATAATTACTTTTTTTTAAAATTTCTAAATTCGTAATCTATATAAGCTCGAATCATATTTATCCAAATTTTTTTTGTAATTTTTGGATCTATTCTTAATTTTTTTGATTTTTTGTTTATATTTCTTAAAATTACAGAAATCCTTTTTTTATCAATGATATCCTTCTTATTTTTCTTGTTTTTAAGAACTTTATTTACAAGATTTGTTCTTTCTTTTAGGAGTTTTAAAAATCGATCATCTAATTTATCTAATTTTTTTCTTATTTTTAAAATGTTTTTATTTACCATAGCGACATAAAGATAATTTAAAATAATTAATTTAAATATATATTAAAAAAAAATGATTTTACATAACGAAAAAGAAACAAAATTATTCTACAATTGGCTGCTAATAAGCTTTGGCATGATAATATTAATGATAATTGTTGGTGGGCTTACACGTCTTACTAATTCTGGATTATCTATAACTGAGTGGGAACTCTTTAAAGGTATTTTACCGCCGATGAGTAATAAAGATTGGGATGACTATTTCTTATTATATAAACAGATACCCCAATATAAACTTTTGAATAACACAATGACCTTAAATGAATTTAAAATTATTTTTTATTGGGAATATTTTCATAGAGTATTAGGAAGAATAATCGGTTTGTTTTTTTTAATACCACTTATTTATTTCCATTATAAAAAAATTATTCCTAAACATTATCTTAAAAATTGCTATTTAATAATGCTTCTAATTATATTTCAAGGTTTTATAGGATGGTTTATGGTTAAAAGTGGATTAGTTAATAATGTTACAGTAAGTCATTACAGATTATCTTTACATTTAATAATAGCTTTTATAATAATTTCAATTATTTTTTGGACATTATTAAATGTCAAAAGTAAAGAAAAAAAAATTTTCATTAAAAAAGATAAGAATAATTTAATTTTTTATATTTTGTTTGCTCTTCTATTTTCTCAGATTGTGATCGGAGCTTTTGTGTCTGGTCTAGATGCAGGAAGTATTTATCAAACCTGGCCATTAATGAATACAACTTATTTTCCTGACGATTATACTTTAAATAAATTCGAAGATTTCTTTAATTTTGAAAATCATAGTTTAGTTCAATTTTATCACAGAAATATTGCATATTTTATTGTTTTATACTTAGCGTTTTTAGGATTTTATATTTTTAAAAATAAATTATATAAATTAATTAAGTCTTATTATGTTGTAGTTTTTTTTTTAATTTTACAAATTTTATTAGGTATTTTTACCTTAATAAGTGGTTTGAATATTTTATTAGCTTCTCTACACCAGATATTTGGCCTCTTCCTTATATTAAGCACAATAAATTTATATTATTCGTTTACTAATTAAATTGACTTTTTAACTTAATATTAGTAATTATCGCCATAAAAAATGACGCCATTTATTAAAAAAAAAGATATTAAAAAAGACTGGTATTTAATCGATGCAGAAAATGTTTCTGTGGGCAGGCTTGCATCTTATATTTCAAAAGTTCTAAGAGGTAAAAATAAACCTACGTTTAATCCTCACATAGATAATGGAGACTTTGTCGTGGTAACAAATATAGAAAAAATAAAATTTACAGGAAAGAAACTTAGTGAAAAAAAATATTTTAGACACACTGGCCATCCTGGTGGTATAAAAGAATCTTCTCCTGTTATACTACATAAAAAAAATAAATCTTTTGAAATACTTAAACTTGCCGTAAAAAGAATGCTCCCTGGTGGTCCTCTTGCAAAAAAACAATTAGCAAAATTAAAAATTTATAAAGGTTCTGAACATCCACATAATATTCAAAATCCTAAAACTATTGAATTTAATAAATTAAATAGAAAAAACATAGTTAATAATTAATGGAAAATTTAGAACCATCTAAAACACCAACTAAAAATAAAATCAAATTAGATTTTAAAGATAGTAAATATGCTACGGGAAGAAGAAAAAGATCTATTGCTAAGGTATGGATAAAAAGGGGATCAGGAAATATTTATGTAAATGGTTTAAAAATGGTTGAATATTTCAAGAGACCAGTTCATCAAATTATTGTTACCAGACCACTAGAGATTACTGAGGTAAGAAAAAATTACGATGTAAGATGTTCAGTAAAAGGTGGCGGACTATCTGGTCAAGCTGGTGCAATTATATTAGGTATTTCTAAAGCATTAATTTCATATGATGAGTCACTAAAAAAGAATCTTAAAAAAGATAAACTCACCACCAGAGACTCCAGAGTTGTTGAAAGGAAGAAATACGGTCATAGAAAAGCTAGACGAAGCTTCCAATTTTCAAAACGTTAATCATTTAAATTTAATAATTATAATTAGAATGTTATAAGACAATATGTCTAAGAAAAAAATTAATATTGCTGTTTTAGGTGCAACTGGATTTACTGGTTTAGACTTAGTTTATTTATTGAGTAAACATTCAAACGTTAATATTTCTAAGCTATGTGCAACCAAAAATCTTGGTAAAAAAATCTCTTTATTTGATAAGAGAATAAAGAAAAAATTACCGAAATTAAGTTCTGTAAACAGTATCAATTGGAATAAAATTGATTTAGTTTTTTTATCACTACCAAATGGTCAAGCACAAAAAGTTATATCCAAGATTTACTTTAAATATAAAAAAATTATATTTATTGATTTGTCTGCAGATTTTAGAATTTCTAATAGTCAATTGTATAAAAAAAACTATAAGATAAAACATTTTGCTCCAGAATTATTAAAAAAATCTATTTATTCAATACCAGAGTTAGTTAAAGAAAAAATAAAAAAATTTAGAATTATTTCAAATCCAGGATGTTACCCAACATCTATTCAGATACCACTAATTCCTTTGATAAATAAAAAATTAATAAAATTTAACAATATCATTATTGATTCAAAATCTGGCTATTCTGGTGCTGGTAAATCATTTGAAAAAAAATTTACACATAAAAACTTATTTAATTCTACTTTTGCATATGCAACAAAACAACATAGACATGTAGTTGAAATTGATCAAGAATTAAAAAGACATACAAATAAGAAAATTAATTATACTTTTAATCCTCATTTATTACCAACATTTAGAGGTATTTTATCATCAATATATGTTGAGTTAAATAAAGGTTCTTCAGTTTATAAAGTACTCAATACATTAAAAAAATTTTATAAAAAAAATAGATTCATTAAAGTTTTAAATTTGAATACTGAGTTAGGTTCAGGAAATGTTCTAAATACTAATATGTGTGAGATTTCAGTCTGTGAAACCAGAAACAAAAATAGGATAGTTATTTTTTCAGCAATTGATAATTTAATAAAGGGTGCATCTGGTCAAGCAATACAAAATATGAATGTACTCTATAATTTTAAAGAAACATTAGGTCTTAAATGAAAAATTTTGTCTTAATGAGTTTATTTTTTTTAATTGCAAGTTGTGGGAAACCAAAAATTGTTCACATTTGTGGTGATCATGTTTGTGTAAATAAAGAAGAAGCAAAACAATATTTTGAAGATAATTTGTCTTTAGAAGTTAAGTTAGTAGAAAATAATAAAAATAAAAATAAGAATTTAGACTTAGTACAATTAAATTTGACATCTAGTTCTAATGAAAAAAGACAAATAAGCTTAACTAAGAAAACAAAAAAAAATAAAATAATTAGATCATTATCACAAAAGGAAATTAAGGATGTTAAATCAAATTTAAAAAAAAGAAAAAATACAAAAAAAATAGAAAAAAAAAATAAAGAACAAAAAGATAAAAAAATTAGTAAAAAAGAAGTTAAATCTGTTAATAAATCAAATATTTTAATTGCTGATATTTGTAATTTATTGGAAAAATGTAGTATTGATGAAATATCTAAATATTTAATTAAAGTTGGAAAAAACAAAGATTTTCCTGATATTACAGCTAGAGAATAATTATATGATGAAAAAAAAAATTCTTAATATAGCTATAATTGGTCTTGGTAATATTGGCAGTTATTTATATAAGTACTTAGAAAAAAATAAAAAGATTTTATCTAAGAAAAATAACTGCACTCCTAATGTGCTTTTTGTTTCGGCGAGAAGTAAAAATAAGAAAAGAAAATTTAAGATTCCGAAAAAAAAATGGCTTAAAAATTATTTAGACGCAACGAAAATAAAAGAAATTGATTTAATTATTGAACTAATCGGTGGATCAGATGGACCAGCTAAAAAATTAGTTTTTTCAGCTCTTAAAAACAAAAAACATGTTGTTACAGCTAACAAGGCACTTATTGCAAAATACGGAGATGAATTGTCGAAAATTGCTGAACAAAACAAAGTAAATTTGGAATTTGAAGCATCAGTATGTGGTGGGGTTCCAATAATTAGATCGTTAAAAGAGGGACTTGTAGCAAACAAAATAAATAAAGTTTATGGAATATTTAACGGTACCTCAAATTATATACTATCTTATATGGATAAAGAAAAAAAAGATTTCAAAGCAGTATTAGATAATGCAAAAAAACTCGGCTATGCTGAATCTAACCCTTTATCAGACTTAAATGGGGATGATGTATCTGCTAAACTTAAAATTCTATCCTCATTATGCTTTAATTCTTTTTTAAATAATAATATCCATGTTGAAGGAATAAGTGATATTGATAAAGAAGATATAAATAACGCAAATAAACTTGGTTATAAAATAAAATTATTAGGGTTTTCTGAATTAATAAATCGAAGTATTTATCAAAGGGTTCATCCTACGTTAGTAAGAAAAAATTCACAAATAGCGAGTATAGATGGAGTTTTAAATGCTGTTATAATTAATGGATCTCCCGTTGGCCAAAGCGTAATTCAGGGAGAGGGGGCAGGGCCAGCAGCAACAACTTCAGCTTTAATTTCAGATATATCATCTATAATGAGGGGAAATATTAAATTTCCTTTTTCAATTTCAAATAAAGAAAGAAAAAAACTAAAATTTAGAAATATATCCGAGAGATCTTTTTCTGCTTATCTTAGATTTGAAGTTTCTGATAAACCTGGGGTTTTATCAAATATCACTCAAATTTTCTCAAAAAATAACGTTTCAATAAAAAGACTTATACAAAATCCAAATAAAGATAAGCGTTTATCCTCAATAATAGTTATCACTCATGTGTCCAAAGATAGTTCTTTGAGAAAAATAATTAAAATTGTAAACAAAAAAAGATACATAACCAAAAAACCTAAGTTAATACGAATTGATGAAAATTAATGTCAATTGACTCAAAATTTTTGAATTTATTTATTAAAGCTACTGAAAAAGCAGCAATAGGCGCATCAAAATATATAGGGAAAAAAGATAAAATTGGTGCCGATAAAGGTGCTGTCGATCCCATGAGAAGAGAATTAAACAAAATAAATATGGATGGCACAATTGTAATTGGAGAAGGTGAAATGGATGAGGCACCAATGCTTTATATTGGTGAAAGACTTGGTACTTTAAATGGACCAAAATTTGATATTGCTGTGGATCCACTTGAAGGAACTAAATTTACTGCTAACAATCAACCTAATGCTTTTTCAGTTTTAGCTGTTGCAAACAAAGGAGATTTATTATCTGCACCAGATACTTATATGGAAAAGATAGCAATTGGAACAAATTTACCTAAAAATCTTTTAGATATCGATAACAGTGTAGAAAAAAATATTAAATTGTTAGCGAAAGCCAAAAATAAAAATGTGTCTGATTTAAAAGCATGTGTATTAAAAAGACCAAGACATGAACACATAGTAAAAGAACTTAATAAAATGAGCGTGACAGTAAATTATATTTCTGATGGTGATATAGCTGGTGTCTTAAGTGTTATAGGAGAGAGTCCAAAAAATGATATTTACTATAGCACTGGTGGAGGGCCCGAGGGTGTACTAGCTGCAGCTGCATTATCTTGTTATGGTGGTCAAATTCAAGGGAGACTTATTTTAAATGAAGAAGAAAAAATTAGAGCTAAAAAATTGGGAATAAAGGATTTTAAAAAAAAATATAATATAGAAGACATAATTAAAGGAGATGTAATTTTTTGTGCTACAGGAGTGACATCTGGTGACCTTGCAAAAGGGGTTAAAGACTTAGGTAATGAATATGAGGTCACAACATTTGCTTTACACAAAAGTAAGAAAATCAATAAAATTATCACTAATATATACAACAAATGAGCCTAGTTTCTGTAAGTAGAAAGAACTGGATTTTAAAGAAATATAATAATGATGATGTTCTTTTTTTTAAAGAAAATTTCTTTTTGGATGAAATTACCTCTAAACTTTTATCCATAAGAAAAATAAAAAAAGATGAAGTAAAAAGTTTTTTAAACCCATCAATTAAAAATTTTTTACCAAACCCTAATTTACTTAATGATATGCAAAAATCTTCTTTAAGAACAGTAAACGCTATTAAAAAAAAAGAAAAAATTGGTATTTTCGGTGACTACGATGTTGATGGAGCATCTGCGACAGCATTATTAGGTAATTTTTTTTCATCAATAGATTTATCCTATAAAGTTTATATACCAGATAGAAAAAAAGAGGGTTATGGTCCTTCTATAGAAGCATTTAAAAAATTTAAAGATTTAGGTATTAAATTAATTTTTACAGTTGATTGTGGTACAATGTCTTTTGAGGCAATTGAATTTGCAAATAATAATAAAATTGATGTGATAGTACTTGATCATCACCAATCAGAAATAAATTTACCTAATGCATATTCCATTGTTAACCCTAATAGATACGATGATGTCTCTAATTTGAATTATTTATGTGCAGCTGGTGTTACTTTTATGTTTCTTGTCTCATTGAACAAAGAATTAAGATTAATTAATTGGTTTAAAAATAATAACATTAAAGAACCTAATCTAATTGAATATTTAGATTTAGTTACACTCGGAACTGTTTGTGATGTAGTTCCACTTGTTGGTTTAAACAGGGCAATTGTTAGACAAGGTTTAAAAATATTAAGATCAAAAAAAAATTTAGGAATAAAAACTTTATTAGATATTTGCGGAGTTGAAGCTCATCCAAATGTTTATCACGTTGGTTATCTATTAGGGCCTAGAATAAATGCTGGTGGAAGAGTCGGAAAATCTTCACATGGTGCTAATTTATTGTTAGGAGATAATCCAAAAAATGTATTTAAATTAGCTTCTGAACTTGATCACTATAACAAGGAAAGGCAATTACTAGAAAAGGATGTTTTAGATAAAATATTAAAAAAAATAGAAAAAAATAATTTTGATCCAGTAATTATTATAAGTGAAAAAAATATACATGAAGGCGTTATCGGTATAGTGGCCTCTAGACTTAAAGATAAATATAACAAACCTGTTATAATAATTTCTATAAATGAAAATATTGGCAAAGCCTCTGCTAGGTCAATAGTTGGATTTGATATAGGATCTGCAATTATAGCCGCCGCTCAAGAAAAAATCTTAATTAAAGGTGGTGGTCATAAAATGGCTGGTGGTTTTTCCATCAAATTAGAAAATATAGAAAAATTTAAAAAATTTATTTTAAAAAAATTTAAAAATGTAAATGAAGACTTAAGTAAGGTTAAAAATTTATATTTAGATAGTATTATTTCACCTGGTGCTTTAAATTACGAATTTTTTAAAAAAGTAAACTTACTTGCGCCTTTCGGATCAGGAAATCCGGAACCAAAATTTATTATAGAAAATGTAAAACCAGTTAATTGTAAAATTATTAAAGAAAAACACATAAAATCAATCTTGTTAGGTCAAGAGGGAACTTCGATAAAAGCAATTGCTTTTAATTCAGTTGAAAATGAAATTGGTGCATATTTACTTAAAAAAGATAAAAAATTATTTAATATTGCTGGAAAATTATCCCTAAATGAGTGGAGGGGGCAATCAAATGTAGAGTTTATTATCGATGATATTTCTGTTAAT